>Ga0187892_10003546_pt1 | contig 28302 bp, 27 predicted proteins | sample MA1701073metaG_FD_139345 | JGI IMG/M metagenome (GOLD analysis project Ga0187892, IMG submission 139345) | Bio-ooze microbial communities from a basaltic lava cave in the Kipuka Kanohina Cave System on the Island of Hawaii, USA - MA170107-3 metaG ... | reverse complement strand
CGCACAGCACATCGACCGCCTCGATCAGTGCCGCCATATCCTCGTGACGCAACTCCATCCCCCTGGGTCGGGCGATTTCGGGGGAAGTGTCACGCAGTCTACACGAACATGTGTTCGCTGTCCACTGGTGGGCCAAGGACGTCGCCAAGGCTGCAACCCTGGTCGTCCCCCGGCTGCAACACTGCCGGCGGCTACGTCAGCCGCATCGGCTGCGGTGCGAACACCTCATGTGCGGGGTGGAACGACACCTCGACGGGGAGGTCGATGCCGAGCTTGGCCATGGCCGGTCCGAGGCGGTTCTCACCGAAAGCGGCGAAGGCCGCCTCGCTCTCCCACGCGTCGGTGTTGTGATTGTCGTCCCCCTCCCACCACGACACGTGGGCGAGGCCGCCGTCGGGCACGTCATCGAGCCAACCGACCTCCTTGCGAACCGCGTCGTACTGCTCCGGCGTCAACCCCCGGATGACGACATGCGCGACGACCGCCATGGTCGATCCCCTCTCCCCCGCCGCATCCGCCAACCTACCCCTCAGGCGGTGTCACCACCACCAGTAGATCGCCGCCCCCGACCGTGTCGCCGGGACGGACCTTGACGTCGGTGACCCGCCCCGCCACCTCGGTCTCGACCTGGTTCTCCATCTTCATGGCCTCCAGGACGCACACCGCCTGACCGGCCACCACCTCGTCCCCCACCGCTACCTGCACGCTGACGATCGTGCCCTGCATGGGAGCGACGATCCGGCCCGCCGACGACGGCCCCCCGGCCTCGGCCCGCCGGCGGGCCCGGGCGCTGGCCGCGGGCGGACGGGGCCCCGCCCGTTCGGGCTCGTACACCCGCACCCGGAACCGCCGGCCGTCGACCTCCACGTCGACGTGGCGGCCACCGGGTGGCGCCGTGGCAGCCTCGAGCACCGTCGCGCCCGTCCCCGCCAGCTGGGAGAAGTCGAGCCGTTCCTCCAGCCACCGGGTGGAGTGGACACCGTCGACGAAGTCGGGGTGCTCGAGGATGGCCTTGTGGGCGGGAATGTTGGTGGCCACCCCCTCGATCACCGTCTCGCTCAGAGCCCGCAGCATGCGCCGGCGGGCCTCCTCGCGGTCGGTGCCCCACACCACGACCTTGGCCAGGAGGTTGTCGTAGTGCTGGCTCACCGTGTCGCCCACGCCCATGCCGGCGTCGACGCGCGTGCCGAACCCGCCGGTGCGGGAGAAGCGGGTGATGGTGCCCGGCGAGGGCAGGAAGCGCCCGCCGGTCGGGTCCTCGGCGTTGACCCGGCACTCCATGGCGTGGCCCCGGCGCTCGATCGAATCCTGGGTGAACGACAGGGGCAGGCCGGCCGCCACCCGGATCTGCTCGGCGACCAGGTCGATGCCGGTGACCAACTCGGTCACCGGGTGCTCGACCTGGAGCCGGGTGTTCATCTCCAGGAAGAAGGCCTCGCCCTCCTGGTAGAGGAACTCGACGGTGCCGGCGTTCACGTAGCCGCAGGCCCGGGCCACCCGCACCGCCGACTCGCCCAGGGCGTCTCGATGCTCGGCCGGAAGGCCGGGCGAGGGCGTCTCCTCCACCAGCTTCTGGTGGCGGCGCTGGACCGAGCAGTCCCGCTCCCCCAACCACGCCACGTTGCCCTGGGTGTCGGCCATGACCTGGACCTCGACGTGGCGCGGCCAGGTCAGGTACCGCTCCACGTAGAGCTCGGGACGCCCGAACGACGCCTGGGCCTCCCGCCGGCAGGCCTCGTAGGTGGACGGTGCCGCATCGGGCCCGTGCACGACCCGCATACCCCGCCCCCCGCCGCCGTAGGCGGCCTTGATGGCCACCGGCCAGCCGTGTGCGTCGCCGAAGGCGACCACCTCGTCGGGCGACCGGGCCGGCTCCAGTGTCCCCGGGACGGGCGACACACCGGCCGAGGCCGCTGCCCTCCGCGAGGCGATCTTCTCCCCCATCAGCTCGATGACCTCGGGCGGGGGCCCGATGAACCGCACACCCTCGGCCGCCACCGCCCGGGCGAAGTCGGCGTTCTCGCTGAAGAAGCCGTAGCCGGGGTGGAGGGCCTCCGCCCCGCTGCGGCGGGCCACGTCGAGGATCGCCTCGGTGTTGAGGTAGCTCTCGGCCGCGGTGTGGCCCCCGATGGCGTAGGCCTCGTCGGCCAGGCGCACGTGCAGGGAGCGGTGGTCGAGGTCGGAGTAGACGGCTACCGTGCGTATCCCCAGGTCACGGCATGTGCGCATCACCCGTACGGCGATCTCCCCGCGGTTGGCCACGAGGATCTTGGAGAACAGGCTGGGCCCCGGCACGGGCCATATCGTGCAGGCATGCCGGGCGGCTCCGCCAGCACGCGCTTCGCCGACGTGCGCCACTTCGACTCGGTGCCGTCGACGAACTCGGTCGCCGCCGAGTTGGCCCGCCCCGGGTTGGTGGTCGTGGCCGGCCACCAGCATGCGGGCCGGGGCCGGCTGGGGCGGACGTGGGAGGCGCCGCCCGGTTCCTCACTGCTGGTATCCGTCGTCCTCGACGTGTCGTGGGTCTGGGACGGGCGGCCTCAGTTGGCGACCCTCGCCCTGGGCCTGGCCGCCTCCGACGCCTGCTCGGCGGTGGCCGGCGTCCGCCCGATGCTGAAGTGGCCCAACGATTTGGTCGTCGGGGACGGCGGCGACGGCAAGGTCGGCGGGATCCTGGCCGAGACCGTCCCCCACGCCCGAGCCTTTGGAGGCTGGTGTCTTTCGCTTTCGGCGCTACGCGCCGAGGCGGCCGACCTGCCTCTGACCAGCACCTTTGCGCCGCGAGGTGGCCGCCGGCAGGGCGGTCGACCGCCGAAGGAGGGCTTAGACACCAGCCTCCTCGTGGCCGGTCTGGGCCTCAACGTGCGCTGGGGGGACAGGCCGCCGCCGCCTCCCGGGACGTCGCTCGACGCCTTGGGCGCCGACGTCGAGCCCCTCGCCCTCCTCGCCCCTCTGCTGGAGCGCCTCGACGCTCGCCTCGACCAGGGCCCCGATGCCCTGCTCGACGGCTACCGGGCGCGATGCGCCACCCTCGGCCGGGCCGTCCGCATCGAGCAGGCGGGCCGGGACGACGTCGAGGGCACGGCCGTGGGCGTCACCCCCGAGGGCCACCTGGTCGTGCGGGACGTGGGGGGCGACCTGTGCACCGTCGTGGCCGGCGACGTCGTCCACCTGCGACCGGGCTGATCAGGGATCGCTGGAGGCGGCCACGAGCCGGGCGAGGGCGGTGGCGGCGGCGGCCGTCAGCGGGCCGGGCGCGGCAGGCAACGCCACCGAGTCCACCATCGCGATGGGCTGGACCTCCCGGGTGCTCGAGCTGAGGAACGCCTCGTCGGCCGCGGCCAGGGCCGTGAGGGGCAGGTCGTCCTCCACCACCTCGGCCACCTCGAGCAGCAGGTCCCGCGTGACCCCGGCCAGGCAGCCGGCGCTGAGCGGCGGCGTGATCAGCCGGCCGCCGATCCCCACGAACACGTTGGTGCCCGTGCCCTCGCACAGGTTGCCGGCCAGGTTGGGGAAGATGGCCTCTCCCGCCCCCCGCTCGTGGGCGTAGGCCAAGGCCACCACGTTCTCGCCGTAGGAGATCGACTTCACCCCGGCCAGGGCACCCCGGTCGTTGCGGGGCCAGGGCACGGTGACCACCGGCGTGGACACGGGCCACGGGGGCATGGGGCTGGCGGCCACGATGACCGTCGAAGACGACTGGGCCCGGGGTTCAGGCCACGCCGGCCGGCCTGGGGCCGACCCGAGAGGCGCCGGCCCCCCCGTCACGGTGATGCGCAGGCGACCCTCGCCCAGGCCGTTGGCTGCCACAACCTCGGCCATGGCCGCCCCCAGGAGCGGCCGGTCGGGCACGGGCAGGCCCAGCACCGCCGCCGACCGTTCGAGCCGGGCCAGGTGGCGGGTCGCGGCGAACGGGACCCCACCGTAGATGCGCAGCGTCTCGAACACCCCGTGACCGGTGAGCACGCCGCGGTCGAAGGGCGACACCCGGGCCCGGGCCTCCTCCAGCAACGCCCCGTCGATCCACACGTGCCAACCCGTCACCCGGACACCGCCTGCAGCAGGCGGCGGGCCTTCAGCTCGGTCTCCTCCCACTCCCCGTCGGGGGTGGAGTCCCAGGTGATCCCCCCGCCCACCCCCAGGTGGAGCTGCCCGTCGCCGACCCAGAAGGTGCGGATGGCCACGTTGAGGTCGGCCTGCTGGCGGTCGGCGTCGACCCAGCCGAGGGCACCGGTATAGACAGAGCGCCCGACCGGCTCCAGGGCGGCGATGATCTCGAGGGCGGCCAGCTTGGGGGCGCCGGTGACCGAACCGGGAGGGAAGGCGGCGGCCAGCACGTCGGCCCAGCCCACGCCCGGCCGTAACCGCCCCCGCACCGTGCTCACCAGGTGGACGAGGCCGGGGTGGGATTCGACTTCCCACAGGCCGGGGACCTCGACCGAGCCGAAGTCGCAGACCCGCCCCAGGTCGTTGCGGACGAGGTCGACGATCATCACGTTCTCGGCCCGGTCCTTGGTGGTCAGGCCGTCCGAGGTGGTGGCAGTGCCCTTGATGGGCCGGGACTCCACCACCTCGCCGTGGCGGCGCAGGAACCGCTCGGGCGAGGCGGACGCCACCGCCACCCCGGCCGAGGGCAGGCTCAGCACCGCCCCGTGGGGCGCGGGATGGGCCCGCAGGAGGGCCTGGCCGAAGGCCTCCACGTCGAAGCCGTCGGGCACGGGAGCCGACAGGCGCCGGCACAGGTTGACCTGGTACACGTCGCCGGCGGCGATCGCCTCCCGCACCAGGTGCACGCCCTTGGCGAAGGCGGCGCGGTCGAGGCTCGACCGCCACGAGGCCCGGGGGACGACCACCGCCGTCCTCGGCGCTTCGCCTGGCGGCGACCACGGCTTCCACGACCCGAACCGGGCGCACACGGGCTTTCCCTCGAAGGGCAGGACGACCACCCACCGCCCCCCCCGGTCGAGGGCCGACAGGTCGGAGGTCAGCTCCTCCAGGCCCTCCGCCCACCACGTCCCGACCAGGGCGCAATCGGGCGGGAAGGACACGAAACCAGGCTAGAGGGCGGCCGGTTCGGCCACCGCCCGCAGGGTAGATTCCAGCCGTGGCGACAACCACCGTGTTCAAACCGCGCCCTCCCACGAGGTCGCGCCCACGGTGGCTCCAGCGCCTCTTCAAGGCGTCGATCATCGTGGTCGCCCTGCTGGTGGTCCTCACCGGCAGCGCCTACGTCTACCTCCGCATGCAACTCGGCAAGATCGACCGGGTCGACGTGCCCGGGCTGGTGGGCGACGAGACGGGCAGCGTGATGAACGTCCTGCTGGTCGGCTCCGACAGCCGGGCGGGCGTGACGGGAGACCTGGCCACCGTCACCGGGGCCACTGCCGAGGGCAACCGGGACGGGTTGAGCGACACGATGATGGTGCTGCACATCGACCCCCAGCAGCAGAAGGCGGCCATCCTCTCCATCCCCCGTGACCTCTACGTGCCCATCGCCGGCACCGGCTCCCGGGCCAAGATCAACACCGCCTTCGCGCTGGGCGGGGCGGGCACGCTCGTCCAGACCATCAAGGAGAGCCTGGGCATCGACATCAACCACTACATCGAGGTCGATTTCCAGGGCTTCGAGCAACTGGTCAACACCGTCGGTGGGGTCAAGGTGTACCTCGACGCCCCCGCCCGCGACGACTACAGCGGCCTCGACCTCCCCGAGATGGGCTGTGTCCAGCTCGACGGGTACCAGGCCCTGGCCTACGTGCGCAGCCGGTACTACGAGTACTACGAGGCCGGGTCGTGGCACTACGACCCCACGTCCGACTTCGGGCGCATCAAGCGCCAGCAGGACTTCATCCGCCGGGCCATCAAGAAGGCGGTCTCCACCGGCCTCACCAACCCCTTCCAGCTCAACCGGCTGGTCAACATCGGCGTCGACAACGTGCGGCTCGACTCGGCCATGTCCACCAAGGACATCGTGACGGTGGCCCGCCGCTTCAAGTCCCTCGACGCCGACAGCGTCGACATGCAGACCCTGCCCACCACGGGCGCCTCCTACGCGGCGGCCGGCGACGTGCAGCTGCTCAACGAGGAGGAGGCCCGGCCCCTCATCGACCGCATCAACGGCAAGGCGCCGCTCGAGCCGGGCGCCATCAGCCCCGCCGAGGTGCAGGTGCGGGTGCTGAACGGCAACGGGCTCGACGGGGCGGCGGGCAAGGCGGCGTTCGCCCTGCAGGGCGCCGGCTTCGCCACCGCCGGCACCGGTGAAGCCGATTCCTTCGACTACGCCAGATCGGTGATCCGCTACGGGCCGGGCCAACTGCCCAAGGCCGATCTCCTCCGCAGCTACCTGAGCGCAGGCGCCACGCTCCAGGAGGACGCCACCCTCGGCACCGTCGACCTGGCCCTGGTGGTGGGCTCCGACTACACGGGCGTGCGGCCCGGTCCGGGGCCGGTCGGCCCCGGCGCCCCCACTGGCCCCACTGCCCCCGCCGCAGGCGGCCCGACCGCCGCGGCCCCCACCCAGCCCGCCTGTTGAGAGCGATCATCCCGGCGGGAGGGGCCGGGACCCGCCTGCGCCCCATCACCCACACCAGCGCCAAGCAACTGGTGCCGGTGGCCAACAAGCCGATCCTCTTCTACGCCCTCGAGGCCATGGCCGGGGCGGGCATCGTCGAGGTCGGCATGATCGTCGGCGACACCGCCGACGAGGTGCGGGCGGCGGTGGGTGACGGGCAGCGGTGGGGGTTGCGGGTCACCTACCTCCCGCAGGACCAGCCCCGGGGCCTGGCCCACTGCGTGCTGATCGCCCAGGACTTCCTGGGCGACGACGACTTCGTCATGTACCTGGGGGACAACCTCCTGGGCGAGGGCGTCACCGAGCTCGTCCGCCGGTTCTCGCGCGAGAAGGCGGCCGCCTGCATCCTGCTGGCCAAGGTCCCCGACCCTCACCGCTTCGGGGTCGCCGAGCTGGACGCCGAGGGCCGCGTCGTCCGCCTGGTCGAGAAGCCGGCCGACCCTCCGTCGGATCTGGCCCTGGTGGGGGTCTACCTCTTCGACAAGACGGTCCACCAGGCGGTGCGGGCCATCACGCCGTCGGGGCGGGACGAGCTGGAGATCACCGACGCCATCCAGTGGCTGATCGACAACGGCCACCCCGTGCGCAGCCAGGTGGTCACGGGGTTCTGGAAGGACACCGGCCAGCTCGAGGCCCTGCTGGAGGGGAACCGGCTGGTGCTGGAGTCGATCGAGCCGCTCGTCGAGGGCAAGGTCGACGACGAGTCCCGGCTGACGGGGCGGGTGGTGGTGCAGCCCGGGGCCGAGGTCGTGCGATCGGTGATCCGGGGCCCCGCCATCGTCGGCGAGGGCACCCGGGTGGTCGACAGCTTCGTCGGCCCCTTCACGGCCATCTACTACGGCTGCGAGATCCTGCGCTCGGAGATCGAGCACTCGATCGTCCTGGAGCAGAGCCGCATCGTCGACATCGACCGCATCGAGGACTCCCTCATCGGCAAGAAGGTCGAGGTCACCCGCTCCCGCTCCAAGCCCCACGCCCACCGGCTCATGCTCGGCGACCACTCCCGCGTCGACCTCGTATGACCAACTTGCTGGTCACGGGGGGCGCCGGGTTCATCGGCTCCAACTTCGTGCGCTACTGGACCGGGGCCCATCCCGGCGACCGGGTCGTCGCCTACGACGTCCTCACCTATGCCGGGAACCCGGCCAACCTCGAGGGGTTGGAACAACGGGTGCCCCTGGTGCACGCCGACGTGTGCGACCCGGCCGCAGCCGAGGCCGCCCTGCGTGACCACGCCATCGACGTGGTCGTGCACTTCGCGGCCGAGTCCCACAACAGCCTGGCCGTGCTCGACCCGGGCCGGTTCTTCCGCACCAACGTCGTCGGCACCCAGACCATGCTGGAGGCGGCTCGCCGGGTGGGCGTGGCCCGGTTCCACCACATCTCCACCTGCGAGGTCTACGGCGACCTCGACCTCGGCACCGACGAGGCCTTCACCGAGGACTCCCCCTACCGCCCCCGCACGCCCTACAACGCGTCCAAGGCGGGGGCCGACCACGCCGTCCGGGCCTACTTCGAGACCTACGGGCTCGCGGTCACGATCACCAACTGCGCCAACAACTTCGGGCCCTACCAGTTCCCCGAGAAGGTCATCCCCCTGTTCGTCACCAACGCCCTGGACGGCAGGGCGCTGCCCATGTACGCCTCGGTGCGCAACCGGCGCGAGTGGCTCCACGTACTCGACCACTGCCGGGCGGTGGAGGCAGTGCTGGAACGGGGGACGGTGGGCGAGACATACCACGTGGGCAGCGGGGTGGAGCGGGACATCGAGCAGATCGCCGACCTCGTGCTGGCCGCCCTGGGCATGCCTGCGAGCCTCAAGACGATCGTCCCCGACCGCCCCGGCCACGACCGCCGCTACCTGCTCGACTGCACCCGCATCAGCCGGGAGCTGGGCTGGGCGCCGCAGGTCGACTTCGACCACGGCCTGGCCGAGACCGTCGACTGGTACGCCGCCAACCGGGCGTGGTGGGAGCCGCTGCGGGGCCGGGCCCCGGTGGAGGAGACGGCGTGGGGCGGGTCCTGATCACCGGAGCGGGCGGGCAGCTCGGGACGGAGCTGGTGGAGGCGTTCGGCGACGGGTGGGAGGTGGTGGCCTGCGACCGGGCCATCCTCGACGTGGCCGACCGCGAGCCGGTGCTGGCCGCCCTATGCTCGACCGGGCCCGACGTGGTCGTCCACGCCGCCGCCTGGACCGACGTGGACGGCTGTGAGATCGACCCCGACCGGGCCTTCCGGGTCAACGCCCTGGGCACCCGCCACGTGGTCGAGGGAGCCCGGCTGGTGGGCGCCCGGGTCTGCTACCTGTCGACCGACTACGTCTTCGGCGGCGACCTCGACCGGCCCTACGTCGAGTGGGACCGGCCCGACCCGCGGTCGGTCTACGGCCGATCCAAGCTGGCCGGCGAGGCCGAGCTCCATCCCGGCGACACGATCGTGCGCACGTCGTGGGTGTGCGGCCGCACGGGCCCGAACTTCCTCAAGACCGTCCTCCGCCGGGCCGCCGCCGGCCAGCCCCTGCGGGTCGTCGACGACCAGCACGGCTGCCCGACGTTCGCCGACGACCTCGCCGGCATGGTCCGCCACCTGGTCGGGGGCCGGCGTCGGGGTGTGTTCCACGTCACCAACCAGGGCCCGACGACGTGGTACCGGTTCGCGTCCGACATCGTGGCCGCGGCCGGCTTCGACCCCGCCTTGGTCACCCCCATCCGCACCCCCGAGCTCGACCCGCCCCGGCCCGCCCCCCGCCCCGCCAACTCGGTCCTCGACAACGCCGCCCTGCGGCTCTCGGGCATCCCGCTGCTGGCCGACCACCACGAGCCTCTGGAGCGACTGGTCAAGGAGCTCCGATGAGGAGCTCCCGCCCGCTCGAATATGTTGCCACTCGATCGGCTGCATCCTGCGAGGCGCGCGAGGGAAGTGAACTGACCTGACCCTGACTTGTCTCAGATTCGCTCGTAGGGAATTGCGAGTGACGTCCGCTCAGCCCAACGAGTTCGGGAAACTCCCCGATGTTGAAGCGGTCGCCTCGGTCGTTCACAAGGAGAGTGTGCAGGCCTGACGCGGGTGAGGGTCAAGCCTCCGTACGGACGATCTGTAACCGCGCCGCGCCTCCTACCGGCACTCCGGAGCCGCGCTCGGCGGGGGAACAAGGGTCCCACCCAAGGTCGGACGCTGAACGACTTTGAGGGCGCCAAGCCGCGACCCCACGACCGGGGTCCCGACCGCGAGTAGGCCCCACGGGTCGGCACCCGGCCGTATCCCTGTGGCTGCTGCGGGTCCGAGGTCTTGTCACATGCAGTCGGTACCATCGTGGACATGGGTCGCCGCGTGTCGGATCCGTCAGGAAAGCCGCAGGCGGTTGCCGACTGGGCCGCTGCGTACGCGGGTCGACCACCGATCGTCATCATGCTGTTTGGATCGGTGGCCCGCGGTGACGAGGACAGGCAGAGTGATCTTGATATTTTGATTGTCGTCGGTGACGACGACCAGGCGCGAAGGGTTCGAAGCCACTTCACCGATACGGCCTCCTCCGCGGTTCGTCCGCTTGTGCTGTCGCGACGGGCGATGGTCGAGGAGGTGGCGTTGCGCCCGTCGTTCGTGTCACATCTGCTCGACGAGGGCCACATCCTACAGGTGTCGGCTGAGTGGATTCCCCTTCGGCACGAATTGGCGGAAGCAGCCTCGGACCCTGAGCTGCTGGATCGCGAGGTGAAGCGGCGGGCCCACGCCGTAGAGTCGTTCGCGTCGGCCGAGCGGTTTTTGAACAGCCCGATCACGGCGCTGTCTCACGTGTATTCCATCGCCCGCTCACTAGTCATCGCTCGCCTGCTGCAGTCCGGCGTACGCGAGTACAGCTGGCAGCGCGCCTTCGACCGCTACTCGGAGCTACATCCGGAACTGAGATCGGAGGTCGAGGCGCTGAAAGCACTCCGTCCGTTCTATGAGTTCGCAAGAGCTCGGCCAGGTGCTCGACGACCCGATCGCGTTGTGGATACGGAGGAGCTCCGCAACCTCGTGCAATCAGTCGAGCGCGTTGCCGGGTGAGTGATCCGGTTCAGCAGGGCGGGTTTGTACTCGCCGCGCTGGACACGGTCGACGAGTTTGTGGCCGACTATCTGGCGAGCAACCTGCGGGAGGAGGATCGTGGAGTCTCGGGCTCACACCGCCTGGTCGTTCTCATTGAGAGCGCGCTCGAGGCGATTTCGACCCCGACGCTGAAAACGAGCATCGTCGGTCTATCGCGAGCATCCGAGGTTCGTCTCGTTGAAGAGCGCCGCCGCCTCGAGGAGCGCAACGAACGTCCAGCGCTTCAGGCGCTTCTGTTCGCATTCGAGTCCGTATGCCCTGTCGTTCGCGAATCCGGCTATGGGTCGTCCGATCCAGACGCGAGCCGCTACTTCTTCGCGGAACTGTTCCCGGACTGGGCTGACGCGCTTATTGGCTGGGCCAACGAGTCCGGGTACGCGGAGTTCTCTGCCCGGGCAGCGGCTGCCCTCGAGACTTACAGACCCGTCGCCAATGTGATCGTCGATTGATATGGCCGAACCGTCGATCCCTGAGCTGCCCTTCGTTGACGACGTGATTGAGGCTGTCACTGGCGACCTCGACGCGTCGCGGTCACTTCTCCAGAGACTGCTGGCTACCCAGGACGCGTTCTTTGCTACAGCGCTGACAAGCGCCACCTTGTTCGCCGGTCTCGCCCTTACGAGCGATACGGCGGCGCTTGCCTTCGTCGGCATCCCGCTGGTCCTCGCGCTCGGGTACCTCGATGCCATCAACTGGGTCCACTTCCGCCGTGTCTCGAGTCGGATCCGATCACTCGAGAGCCTGATGCATCACTACGTCGTTGCGCTCCGCGAGACCGGGACGGTACGTGACACTGCCCTGCGTAATCTCCGCCGACGGATTGACGGCTATCAGTTCGGCATCGAACGGACCTTCCAAGTAGTCAACTGGGGTGACGTGTGGCGAACCAGCCGCACCCGCGTCCGCTGGTGGCTTCACGGCGCGCTCGCACTCGTGCTGGCGCTGTGCGCAGGTGTAGTCGCTGCGACATCCAATAGGGTCGACACGCCGGTGTGCGTTGAAACAGCTGGCGGGGTGGCCGAGCTGGAAGGTGTTCCACGACTGGTTCAGGGGACGGTGGTGGTCGTGCCATGCCCGAAGGTGGTCGAGACGACAACACCAACGCGCCCATAGCAGGGGGAGACTCGAACATGGCCGCGGGACGCCCGCCGCAGCTCCGTCGCCGGGGCGCCCATGATCGGGCATCCCGATCGGGGGGCGAGCGGTGACTCCGCTCGGAGTGGATCCACGCAGATCGACGGCTGTGGGCGCGTCCGGACGGGCGCCGGCTGTCCCCGAAAGCGCGTCCCAGAGCGTGCGGCGGGCTGAACCCGGCCGCGTAGCAACTGTGCTGTTCTGGGGCGGACCACCTTTGGTTTGAGCTGACCATTGTGGGCCCTGCGGGCCCACGGGGGAGGCCGGCGCCGGGCTCCCGCCCGCTCGTCCTACTGTTGGGGCCATGAGCCGCATCGCCGTCGTCGGCTCGGGGTACGTGGGCCTCACCGCCGGGGCCTGCTTCGCCGAGCTGGGGCACTACGTCCTCTGCGCCGACATCGACGCGGCCAAGGTCGAGCGGCTTTCCCGCGGTGACGTGCCGATCCTGGAGGCGGGCCTGCCCGAGCTGGTGCGGGAGGGCATCGCCGCCAAGCGGCTCAGGTTCGTGGTGGGGGCGGCCACCGCCGCTGCCAGCTGCGAGTTCGTCTACCTGTGCGTGCCCACGCCCCAGGCCCCCGACGGATCGGCCGACCTCACCTACCTGCGCGACGCGGCCCGGGAGATCGGCACCGTCCTCGCCCCCGAGTCGGTCGTGGTCAACAAGTCGACCGTCCCCGTCGGGTCGACGAGGGTGGTCGAGGAGGTGCTGGGACGCGACGACGTGGCCGTCGTCTCCAACCCCGAGTTCCTGCGCGAAGGGTCGGCGGTGCGCGACTTCCTGCATCCCGACCGCATCGTGATCGGCTGCGACGACCAGGCCGCGGCCGCCCGGGTGGGCGAGCTGTACCGGGGCGTGCAGGCCCCGGTGATCGTCACCGACCCGGCCTCGGCGGAGATGATCAAGTACGCCTCCAACACGTTCCTGGCCTCCAAGCTGTCGTTCGTCAACGCGGTGGCCAATGTGTGCGAGGCGGTCGGGGCCGACGTGCGTGACGTCCTGCTGGGCATGGGCTACGACCACCGCATCGGCTTCGAGTTCCTCCGCCCCGGCCCGGGATGGGGGGGCTCGTGCTTTCCCAAAGATGTGAACGCCCTCATCCGCATCGCGGCCGACGCCGGCTACGACTTCCGGTTGCTGCAGGGGGTGCTGGAGGTCAACCGGGAGCAGTTCGACGGGGTGGCGGCCAAGGTCGAGCGCATGGCAGCCGGGGGGGTCGAGGGGCGGGCGGTGGCGGTGTGGGGCCTGACCTTCAAGGCCCGCACCGACGACCTGCGCGACTCGCCCTCCCTTGAGGTGGTCAGGCGCCTCCAGGCCAAGGGGGCCAGGGTGAAGGCCTTCGACCCGGCCGTGGCCGATGCCGGCAACACGGATCCCCGACTGGAGGGCATCGACGTGTGCGCCGATGCCTACGCCGCCTGCGACGGGGCCGCCGTGCTGGTGGTCCTCACCGAGTGGGACGAGTTCCGCCGTCTCGACTTCACCAAGGTCGCCGGGCTGCTCACCGAGCCCAAGGTGATCGACGCCCGCAACCTGCTCGACCCCGCCGCCCTCCGCCGGCTCGGGTTCACCTACGTGGGGGTGGGGCGCTGATGCGGGTCGTAGTCACCGGCGGCGCAGGCTTTCTGGGTTCCCACCTGTGCAAGGCGCTGCTGGCCCGCGGCGACGAGGTGGTGGCCATCGACAACCTCCTCACCGGGTCACTGCGCAACATCGAGAGCCTGTTCGGGAACGCCCGCTTCACGTTCCAGCGCCACAACGTCAGCACCTACGTCCACGTCTCGGGCGAGGTGGACGCCGTGCTCCACTTCGCCAGTCCCGCCTCCCCGGCCGATTTCGAGCGCATCCCCATCCCCATCCTCAAAGTCGGCAGCCTCGGGACCCATCACACCCTCGGCCTGGCCAAGGACAAGGGGGCCCGCTACCTCCTGGCCTCCACCAGCGAGGTCTACGGCGACCCGCTCGTCCACCCCCAGCCCGAGACCTACTGGGGCAACGTCAACCCCATCGGCCCCCGCGGCGTCTACGACGAGGCCAAGCGCTTCGCCGAAGCCATGACCATGGCGTACCACCGCCACCACGCCGTCGATGTGAGGATCGTTCGCATCTTCAACACGTTCGGCCCTTCGATGAGGCCGGACGACGGGCGGGCGGTGTCGAACTTCCTGGTGCAGGCCCTGGCCGGAAAGCCGATCACGGTGTACGGGGACGGGTCGCAGACACGGAGCTTCTGCTACGTGGACGACGAGGTGCGGGGGTTCCTGGCCCTGCTCGACAGCGACTACGTGGGACCGGTCAACATCGGCAACCCCAACGAGTACACGATCCTGGAGCTGGCCGAGGTGGTGCTCGCGGTGACGGGCTCGCCGTCACCCGTCGAGTTCCGCCCCCTCCCCGTCGACGACCCCGCCCAGCGCCGGCCCGACATCTCCCTCGCCCAGTCGCTGTTCTCGTGGAAGCCCGAGGTCGACCTCCACACCGGCCTGGCCCGTACCGCGGAGTACTTCCGCAGTGCCTGAGCCGGTCGACGCGCCCGTGGAGGAGCCCCGTTACTCGTTCCTGTCCGTCATCGTCCCCGTCTTCAACGAGCGGAACACCGTGGCGGAGATCGTGCGGCGCATGCGGCGGGTCGACCTGCCTGTCGACCTCGAGATCGTCATGGTCGACGACGCCTCCTGGGACGGCACGGCCGACATCCTCAAGGCCCTGGAGGACTCCACCGTCCGGGTCATCACCCATCCCGCCAACGCCGGCAAGGGAGCCGCCATCCGTACCGGCCTGGAGCACGTGCGAGGAGACCTCGTCCTCATTCAGGACGCCGACCTCGAGTACGACCCCGACGACTGGCCGCTGCTGCTGGCCCCCGTCCTCAAGGGCAAGGCCCAGGTCGTCTACGGCAGCCGGTTCACGGGCGAGCGCAGGAACATGCTGTTCACCCACTGGCTCGGCAACCGCTTCCTGTCGCTGGTGACCAACGTCCTCTACAACACCACCCTCTCCGACATGGAGACCTGCTACAAGCTCTTCGACCGCCGGCTCCTCCAAGGCATCACCATCGAGTCCAACGCCTTCGACTTCGAGCCGGAGATCACCGCCAAGGTCCTCCGCCAGGGGTGCCGCATCTACGAGGTCCCCATCTCCTACGCCGGGCGGGAGTACCACGAGGGCAAGAAGATCACCTGGAAGGACGGGTTCCGGGCCCTCTACACCCTCGCCCGCTACCGCTTCTGGAAGCCGTAGTGCCGGCCGTGACCGCCGACCCCGGCATCGACGTGGCCGCCATCGTCGTCAACTACAACGCCCGTGCCGCTCTGCTGCGGTGCGTCTCCAGCCTGCGGGCCGAGGGCCTGCAGGCGATCGTGGTGGTCGACAACGGTTCGAGGGACGGGTCGGCCGAGGCCCTGGCCGGTGCCGACCCCGAGACCCGACTTCTGCCCACGGGCGCCAATCTCGGCTACGGCACCGCCGCCAACCGCGGGGTGGAGATGGTCGACACACCCTACGTTCTCGTCCTCAACCCCGACGTCGAGGTGGAGCCGGGCGCAGTGAAGGCGCTCGTGGCGGCGCTGGAGCGGGAACCGGCGCTGGCCGCTGTGGGACCGAGGGTGGAGGAGCCCGACGGGTCCGTCTACCCGTCCGGCCGCCCGTTCCCCGATCTGGCGGTGGCGGCCGGCCACGCCTTCCTGGGTTACGCCGCCCCCCGGAACCGCTACACCCGGGCCTACCGCATGCTCGACTGGGACCGCACGACGTTCCGCCACGTCGACTGGGTCTCGGGCTCTTGCCTGATGGCCCGGCGCTCGGCCTACGAGGCGGTGGGCGGGTTCGACGAGGCCTATTTCATGTACGCCGAGGACGTCGACCTGTGCTGGCGCTGGGCCAGGGCGGGCTGGCGGGTGGCCTACGAGCCGGCCGCCCGGGTGGTGCACGCAGGGGCGGTGTCGACCAACCAGGCTCCCTACCGCATGATCCTGGAGCACCACCGGTCGCTGTGGCGGTTCGCCCGCCGCAGCACCGCGGGCCGGCGCCGGGCCCTCCTTCCGGCGGTGGCCGTGGGCCTGACCCTCCGCACAGGCCTGGCCTGGGGGCAAAGGGCGTCGGAGACGGTGCGCTCAGGGCAGCACGCCAAGTGACACCCGGCCGGGCTCGCAGTCCCTTGCGCCGGCGAGCCACCGCAGTGCGCCGAGGCTGGGCACGAAGAAGTAGGCGCCGCCCCGCACGCTCACCAGGCGAGGCACGGCCGCCACCAGCCACGGAACCCGACCGGGGCCGCCCTGGATGGTCATGCGGCGACGTTCGGCGGGATGGACGCTGGCAGTGACCGGATCTCGCTCGTCGGCCAGGCCCAAGGCGTTGCCGTCGTTGATCCACTCGCCCTGCACGAACTCGAACTGGCGAGCGATGCTGGCGCAGAGACACATGAACAGCAGGCCGCGGTCGCCGCCGGCCGGCCCGTCCCCGGCAGCCGGGCCGTAGGGGATGCCCCGGCGCAGCATGCGGTGGCGGTCGAAGAAGGGCTGGCGGTCGGCTCCGAACCCCCGCCGGGGGTTGACCCGGCGGACGTGGGCGCCGACGGGGCACCTTCCGCCGTCCCGGTCGTCCTCGAAGGTCGGCTCCCCGCCGCCTGCTTCCGCGGCGAGGGGGCGGCCGTCGGGCCAGCGGCCCATCAGCTTGGCGGCGAACTCCTCGGGCCCGCCGGGGTAGCGAGCTCCGTGCTCGGCGCAGAGGCGGCGGAAGGCGTCTACGTCCTGGCGGAGCTTGCGGAACACGAGGAAGGTGCCGTTGCGCCCGAGCACCCCCGGCTCGGGATGGACGCTCTCGAACCCCTCGCCGTCCTCGTGCCCCAGCAGCACCTCGCCGGTGGCCAGCACCTGCCGGCCCTGCGCACCGCCGGGGTCGATGTCGGCCATGGCCCGCAGCCAGGGCTGAGAGAGGCCGTCGACGAAGCCGAAGTGCTCGGTCGACGGCGCACCGGCGGGCCCGAGGCGCGCTCCCTCCTCCTCGACCACCAGGTCGCCGCCCGCCGCCCGTACCCGATCGACGAGCTGGTCGCGGCTGCGCCTCAGAGCGTGCCCGTCGTCGCCGTAGGCGGAGACGAGGAGATGGATCGACTCCCACCGTCGCCATCCGTCGTCCCAATTCTGGACCTGGTCGGCGGCGACGTCGCGCAAGGAGGAAGCCCGCGCCGCCATCCCCTCCCGAAACTCCTCGGGGAACGTCGAGCGGACCGGGGCGGGCACGCCGAGGGCGGCAAGACCGGCGTCGGTCACCGCCACGTTCACGGCGAACGAGGGGCGGTCGTCCCTGCCCCACGGGGCCGCCGAGGTGACCTGTGCGGTCAGGTCGGCCAGGACTTCGCGTCCGGCCGCGCCGGCGGGAAGCTTCAGGAAGAGCAGGCGGGCGTGGCGGAAGGAGTAGCCCCGCAGGATGTTGCCCTGGATGTCGGCCAGGTCGAGCATGGCGTCACGCTCCCCTTTCGAGCCGGAGCTCCTCGGTCAGGCGGCGGAAGGCGGCAAGCTGATCGGCCGGAGACCGACCCTGGGCCTGCTCGACGAACGCCAGGATCCGGCGGCGCCCGTCGAGGGCGTGGCGGACGTCGTCGGGTCCGTAGCGCCCGTAGGCCGAGAAGAACAGGTGGGAGCGAACCTGCCGGCGGCGCAGGAAGCGAGCCGCCTGACGGGGGCGGGTGGCGCCGGGCCAGCCCTCGCAACCGCCCCAGACCTCGTCGGCTGCGCCGGCCGTCAGCGTGACGAGGCGCCGGATGAACGGGCCTCGCCGGCCCTGGATCTCGGCCGTGAACAGGAGGCACGGCGGCTCGAGAGGTTGGACCGGACCTGGCCGCGCCGCCACCTGGGCCCAGTCCAGCACGGTCCAGCGGCCCAGGTGCAGGTCGCCCAGAGGACACCACGGGCTGGGGAGGGCGGCATGATGGCGGGCCAGCGCCGCGGTCGTCGCCGGCACCTGCCCGGGCCGGATCGGCGCCACCACGGTGAGGTTCCGGGCGCGGCTGGCAAGCCACCGGCGCGGCACCCGCCGGGGCGGAGTGCCCGCCAGCGAGGCCTGCGCCTCCGCCAGGAAGCGGGCGTAGGCCAGGGCGAACTCCCCGGGCCCGAGCCGCCCGGCCCGGGCGGCGAAGCGGCGGAACCGGGCGGAGAGGTCGAGGGCGGCGGTGATGACCGACGCCGACGCCTCGGGGTGGCCCTCGTACGCCGAGTAGTAGTTGGCCAGCACGTACTCGTGGCCTTCGAGATAGTCCTTGAAGGCCCTGACCGGGACGACGCCCGGGAAGCCGGCCGAGGTGCGCAGGATCTTGCTGATGCCACCGCCCACAACGCTCGAGAAGGTCTCGATGTAGTTGTGCCAGGGTCCGTTGTAGTTGCTCTCGAACAGCAGGTACCCGGGCTGGCGCCAGCGCTGCCCGGGCAGGCGGCGGACCACCGTCCAGTGGGCGTAGTGGAGAAAGGACAGCTTGTAGACGCTGCGGGCGAAGATTCCCAACCCGTAGCGGTACAGGAGCAGGCGCAGCCACAGGCGCAGGGCGCCGCCCCGCCTCAGGGGCGTGTAGAAGCACATGGCCATGGCCCGCCCCGCCCGGTTGGGCGTCCAGGCGCGCCGGGGCAGCCTCGCCGCCCATCCGGCATCGGCGATGGGCGCCGCCGGCGTCGCCGTGGACGCCGCCATCGTTTCGGTCACGTCGGATCTCCCCTCCGTTCGGACGTCCGTCGCTGGACGCCGCACCCGTCCTCCGAGGGGCCGGCCCGCCGTCGGCGAACCGGCCCCATCGGATGTCGCCCGCTACACCGTCGACGGGTGCAGGCCGTTGGCGACGATGTTCTCGGCGATGTTCAGGCCGAGCGGGACCCCACCGATCTGGGTGGCGACGTCGATGTCGCCGCCGCTGTCGCGCACGTAGCCGTCGAAGGACCAGTGCACGCCGAGGTAGACCCGACTCAGGGAGTTCTCCCTGATCATCTGCCACAACCCGCCGGGGAACTCCCGTTCGTGGCGGGGCCGGACGGTGCCGCGGGCATCCGTCGTCGTGCCGTTGTGCTCCTCGGACACGAAGCTCATGCCGTCGAAGAGGTCGTCGTCGCCGGGCGTGGTGACGTTGTAGAACCGCCGGGTCACGTCGAGGGCGGCGGCGCAGAAGGTGGCGTGGCCCGACGGGTAGGCGGGGAAGGGCGGGGTGAAGTCCTTGCCCACGGCGTTGCTCCGGGGCGCCCCCAGGGGGAGCCAGCCCGGGTCGCAGTTGGACGAGAAGTTCGGCCGTCCGCTGCCCTGGGGGCCCATGGAGCCGTCGTGCTCGCGGATCCCGACCACCGGCCTCCACAGGTCGTGGATGTACTTCTGCTCCCACGCCAGCACGCCCGCGTCGGCCATGGCCACGTTGACCATGGTGAGCAACTGGGCGTTCTGGGCCAGGGTGTTGCCCTTCGACTCGGCCACCCTGCGGATGATCTGGTTGTAGAGCCGGGGAGGGGTGCCGATCCGGTTGGCGCCGTCGTAGGCCCAGTACACGCCGATGAGCGTCTCCAACGGCGTTCGGCGGGACAGGCCGGCGGGCAGCAGCCCGGACTGCTCCGGGGTGATGCCCTTGCCTCGCACCTCGCGCAATGCGTCGCGGTAGGCGGGATCGCCGGGGGCAGGCGGAGGCTTCAGGGCGAAGCGGGTGGTGACGGCGAAGCAGCGGGCACGCGCCCCGAAGTACGGGGCGTGGTAGCCCTGGCCCGGGTTGTGGGGGTCGGCGCGGTGGCCGCCCCGGCCCAGTGAGGGCCGGTAGCCCTCGCTCCCAACGCCGGGGTCGCCGGCCCGCTCGGAGAGGATGGCAAGGGCCGCCTGGCGGCCGAAGCCGGCGCCCGCCCCCACCGCCACCGATGCGCCCGAGCGCGCCACGGCCGCATCGAAGTAGGCCATCTGGGACGGGAACAGGGAGGTGAGGGTGGTGTAGGCGGCGGCGGCGATGGCGTCGTCGACCGATGATCCGGCTGGGGCGGCGCCCAGGCCGGGCAGGTAGGGGGGCAGGGGCTCGGGGGTGCCGGGGATGCCGGCGTAGGCGTCGTACATGGCCAAATGGACGATGGCCAGGGCCCGGGCGCTCAGCGGCGGCCCGGTCTGCTCGCCGGCGCCGTTGGAGTGGCTGACCCGGTTGGCCTCGAGGGCCACGTCGTTCCAGTACAGGAATGCATCCATCAGATGTGTCTCCTCAGATTTAGGTGGTTTTTCTCAAGTCATCGCTGCGACGCCCGCCGCCCGGGGCGTCCGCCGTAGCGCAGTGTCAGGCCGAGGTGGCCTCCCTCCTCCCGGCATCCGCCGCCGGGAGCGTCGGCAATGGGACGAGCGCCACTGCGGCGGGGCGGGTGCCGCCGACCGGCCCGGCGCCCCGCAGCCGCCGGCTGCCCCGGATCGAACCCCGCACGAGCACCAGGGCCAACCAGGTGCACAGCACGTAGACGGGCAGGCCGAGGAGAACCTGCAAGGTGCCCTCGGTGAGCGCCGAGCGGTCGAGGGCGTGCATGTTGCGCGCCGCGATGGCGTGGTCGTGGCCGAAGAGGTCGGTGGCCCACCGGGCCAGCGGGGTGCCGTGGCCCGCCACCAGGTTGTGGAGGAAGGGGCCCGGCCCGGTGGTCAGGGTGAAAAGGGTCGCAACCGTCGCCACGTAGGCGCGAGTCCGGCTGCGGCCCCCTCCGCCGGCCGCCAGCACGCCGAAGGGCAGGATCAGCGCCAGCACGGGCGTCAGCGCGACGAACCCCAGGGTGGCGTCGAGCAGCCAGTGGTGCAGGTCGTCGATGGCCGGGCCCTTCTCGCCCCGGAACACCGCGTGGAACCAGAACATCACCGCGCCGCCGCCGAAGGTGAGCAGGACGGAACTGACGAGCAGGGCGATCCACGCGATCGGCCGCCGGTAGAACGACCGCACCGTCTCGAGCACCTCACCCAGGGCCCGGCGCACCCGCTTCGGGACGCCAGTGGTCATGACGCGATCAGCATGACCGGGCATGGCGCCATCTCCACGACCGCGCTCGAGGCCTTCATGGACAGGCCCCCTCCCCGGCGCCGCCCGTGGGGCAGCACGATGATGTCGGCCTGCTCTTGCGAGGCGATCTCGCACACGCGCCGGACGGGATTGCCCCTGATGCGCTGGCCCCTGACCTGCAGGCCGGGGAATCGGCGTGCTATCTGCGCCACGCCGCTGGGCCCGTCAGGTGCGCCTTCGGGGTCGAACACGTGGCGGGCGTCGACCACCGGTTCGACGTCGAGGACGATCAGCTCGGCACCGTAGGTGGTGGCCAGCTGGGCCGCGGCGACGAGCACCGCCGCCGATCCCTCCGACGCCGCTGCGCCGACGAGGATCCTTCTCATCTCTTCCTCCCGTTCGTTGGGGTTGGCCGCCGTTCGGTCCGCCCCGTTTCCGTCCCACGAAGGGTTGTACGCCGTAAACTCGGGTATATGTTGTGCGACCGAGCGTGAGCTGTCAAGCGGTTTTACGAAGTACGAGTCGAACGAGGGGAGCCAGCCGGTGAGCAATGCGGGAGAAGGGCCCAGGGGGTCGTCGCGCCGGGCCACGACCTGGATCGGCTTCGACGACGGGCCGGCCCCCCGGCCGCCCCTCACCCCTCGCCGCATCGTCGAAGCGGCCCTGCACGTCGTCGACGAGAACGGCCTCGAGTCCCTCACCATCCGCCAGCTCGGACCCGAGCTGGGGGTGACGCCCATGGCCATCTACGGCCACTTCGCCAACAAGGAGCAGCTCCTCGACTGCATGCTCGACTTCGTGCTCGGCGAAGTGGACCTCGAGCCGCCCGACGCGGACCCGCTCGACGCCGTCCTGTCGATCGTGGCCGATGTCGACCGGGTGCTGATCGGCCATCAGGGCATCGCCCGGGTCTACGGCGGATCGGTCCGGATCGGGCCGAACGGGTTGCGGGTGCTCGACTCCGTGCTGGGACACCTGCTGCGGGCCGGCCTGGATCCTCCGACGGCCAGCATGGCCTTGCTGGCCCTTTACACCTACACGATGGGCCACCACCAGATCGGGCGGGTGCTGCCCGTGGAGGGCGGGGAGGGTGAAGGCCCGATGGGCTTCCTCTCCGCCCTTCCTCCCGACCAGGTGCCCAACGTGGTGCATGCCGGAGCCCACTTCTTCGCCGCCGGGTCACGGGCCCAGCGGTTCCGGATGGGCCTCGACCTGCTGATCGCCGGGTTGCGGGGGCGGGTGGCGGCGACCGGGGCCACCAGGGGGCCGGGCCCGGCGCCGGCCTGAGCCCGCGACGGACGGGCGGCGGGTAAGTTGGGTTGTTCATGGCCAAGACACCCACCCGGAAGGTCACCAAGGTCGCCCGCACGGGCGGGGGCCGCACCAAGCGCGGCCAGACGTCGTGGTTCTTCCCGACCCTGCTCACCGTCGTCGTCGTGCTGGGCACGTTCCTGATCGTGTTCTCCCGCAACCAGCGCCAGCCCGACACGTCGTCGCCCCGGGTGGGAGCCGACCACTGGCACTCGGCCATCGGCTTCTACTTCTGCGACGCGTCGACCGGCCAGGCCGCGTTCGCCCCCAGCCTGGCCGACAACGGCCGGGACCCCCTGGGCATCCACAGCCACGGCGACGGCGTGGTCCACACCCACCCGTTCAGCTCCACCTCGGCGGGCCGCAACGCCCAGCTCCGCCACTTCTTCGACGCTCTCGACGTCACCGTCGACGAGAACCAGGTCCGCCTGCCCGGCCAGGACGCCCGCCGCAACGGCGACGACTGCGGCGACCAGAACGGTGAAGTCCAGGTCAAGGTGTGGGACACCCGCTCGCCCACCGACCCCGGCCGCCTGATCGAGGGATCCCCCGGCAACCTGCGGCTGGGCAACAACCAGTTGATCACGGTGGCCTTCGTCCCCGACGGGGCCGACATCCCCAAGCCCCCGTCGGAGGCCCAGCTCGACAACCTCTCCGACGTGCCCGGTGCCACGACGTCCGTCCCCAGCACCGTCGACCCCGCCGCCACCACCACCGAACCGACGACGACCACCGTCACGCCCACCAGCGCACCGTGAGAGCGGTCGTTCTCGTGGGGGGCGAGGGCACGCGCCTCCGGCCCCTCACGCTGACCGCGCCCAAGCAGATGCTGCCGATCGTGGAGGTCCCCATGATCGAGCGGGTGCTGGCCCACCTCGACGCCCACGGCGTAGAGGAGGCGGTGCTCTCGCTTGGCTACCGCCCCGATCCGTTCCTCTCCCTCTTCCCGGGCGACCGGGCCGGCAAGGTCCGGCTCAGCTACGCCGTCGAGCCCGAGCCGCTGGGCACGGCCGGGGCCATCAGGTTCGCGGCCGAGGCGGCCGGGATCGAGGAGACGTTCCTCGCCGTCAACGGCGACGTGCTCACCGACCTCGACGTCACCGCCCTGGTCGACCTCCATCGCAAGTGGTCGGCCGAGGGCACCATCGCCCTCACCCGGGTGCCCGACCCGTCGGCCTTCGGGCTCGTCCCCACCGGCCCCGACGGCCGGGTGCACGCCTTCGTGGAGAAGCCGTTGCCGGGCGAGGCCCACACTGCCACCGGCGACATCAACGCCGGCACCTACGTGCTCGAGCCGTCGGTCCTCGACCGCATCCCGGCCGGGCGTTTCAGCCTCATCGAGCGGGAGATCTTCCCGCCCATGGCCGACGAGGGCCGGCTCTTCGCCGCCCTGTCCGAGGCCTACTGGACAGACACCGGCACGCCCGCCCTGTACCTCCAGGCCCAGCTCGACCTGCTGGACGGCCTGCGCCCTCCGCCGCCGGCCCCCGGCGCCCACCTGCGGGACGGGGCGGCGAAGGGGCCGGTGTGGCTGATAGACGGCGCCGTGGTCGACGGGCGGGTCGTGGGGCCGTCGCTCATCGGGGCGGCCGCCTTCGTCCACGCCGGCGCCACCGTCGACCACGCCGTGATCGGCTCGGGGGCGCGGATCGGCGAGGGAGCCGAGGTGCGGGACTCCCTGCTCCTGCCCGGGGCGGTGGTGCACGCCGACGCGGTCGTCGACGGCTCGATCGTGGGCGAGGGCGCGGTCGTGGGCGAAGGTGCCCGCCTCACCGGCCTGACCGTGGTGGGGGGCGGGGTCGAGATCGACCCCCAGGCCCGCCTGTACGGCGTGCGGGTCCCGGTGGGGGGCTAGGCAGCGGTGCGGGCACTGGTCACCGGCGGGGCAGGATTCATCGGCTCGACGCTCGTCGACCGGCTGCTGGCCGAGGGCCACGCGGTGGACGTGGTCGACGACCTGTCCACCGGCTCGCTGGCCAACCTGTCCGAGGCTCGCGCCAACCCGTCCTACGAGTACTCGTTCTCCCGCCTCGACGTCCGTTCCGACGGGCTGGTCCAGCTGATCGCCCACCGCAGGCCGGAGGTCATCTTCCACCTGGCCGCCCAGGCCGACGTGCGGGTGTCGGTGGCCCGGCCCGTCTTCGACGCCGAGGTCAACATCGCCGGCACGCTGCAGGTGCTGGAGGGGGCCCGGGCCGCCCGCTCGCGGAAGGTGGTGTTCGCCGCCAGCGGCGGCACCCTGTACGGCGAGACCGACAAGCTGCCGCTGCGCGAGTCGGCGACGCAGCGGCCGCTGTCGCCCTACGGCGTGTCCAAGAAGGCGGCCATCGACTACCTGGTCGCCTACCAGGCCCTCCACGGCATCGAGTTCACCGCCCTGGCGCTGGCCAACGTGTACGGGCCCCGCCAGGACCCCCACGGCGAGGCGGGCGTGGTCGCCATCTTCGCCGGCCTCCTCCTGGAGGGGAAGCAGTGCACGATCTACGGCGACGGCGAGCAGACCCGTGACTTCGTCTACGCGGACGACGTGGTCGACGCCTTCTCCCGGGCCGCCACCCGCGGCGACGGCCTGCTGGTCAACGTGGGCACGGGCGTCGAGACGTCGGTCAACCTCCTCCACTCGACCATGGCCTCGCTGGCCGGGGCCCAGGACTCTCCGCGCCACGCCCCCGAGCGGGCCGGGGAGCTGCGCCGCTCCGCCCTCGACCCGGGCCGGGCGGCGGTGCGGTTGGGTTGGAAGGCATGGACCACCTTGGACGAAGGCACCAGCCAGGTCCTGCGGTGGTTCCGTGACCGCCTGCCTCGTTGATGGTGGCCCCCGTGGCCCGTACGGCATGAGGAGCTGGAGCCGGCGGAAGCTGGCCAAGGCGTCCGAGGGTGTCGGTTTCTGGTGGCACTCCATCGACCTCGGCGAGGGGGTGGTCACCCCCGGCAGGAAGTCGGCCGAGTTGTTGGCCGGCGAGTGGGACGCCCTCGACCTGCCTGACCTGGCGGGCAAGTCCGTCCTCGACATCGGGGCGTGGGACGGGTACTTCTCGTTCGAGGCCGAGCGGCGCGGAGCGGCCCGGGTGGTCGCCCTCGACCATTACGTGTGGTCGATGGACCTGCCCCGCCAGCAGCAGTACTGGGCCGAATGCATGGAGGCGGGCGCCGTCCCGGGGCCCTACCACGAGCGGCCCGACCTGTGGAAGCCCGGCGAGCTGCCCGGAAAGGCCGGGTTCAACACCGCCCACCGCTGCCGGGGCAGCAAGGTCGAGGCGGTGGTGGGCGACTTCATGACCATCGACCTCGACCGGCTGGGCACGTTCGACGTCGTCCTGTTCCTGGGGGTCCTGTACCACCTCCGCCACCCGCTGCTGGCCCTGGAGCGGCTGGCCCGCCTCACCCGCGAGCTGCTGGTGATCGAGACCGAGGCGGTGGCGCTGCCCGGCTTCGAGCACCACGGGTTCTGCGAGTTCTTCGAGAGCAACGAGCTCAACGGCGACGTGAGCAACTGGTGGGCCCCCAACCGGCGGGCGGTGGTGGGGATGTGCCGGGCCGCCGGCTTCGGCCACGTCGAGTCTCGTGACGATCCCGCCGGCCACCCCCCCTCACGCGAGGCGCTCCACCGCTACCGGCTGGTGGTCAGGGCGCGGAAGGGCGCCCCCCCGGGGGCGGGCGGAGCTGGATCAGCATCGCCGCCCCCGGGCGGCTGACGTTCACGACCCACTCCGGCGGCAGTGCGTCGACCACCCGCTGCGCCCCCGCCTCGTCGAGGAACGAGACACCCACCGCCCCCCAGTCCTGGTCGGGCGGGGCCATGCGGACCACGATGTACCCGATGCGCAGGTGCTGGAGGCGGCCCAGGGCGGCCTCGGTGGCGGGGCCCCCGTCGTCGAGGGAGTTCAGGATCTCGACGTTGTAGTGGTACAGGGGCGGCTCGTAGCCCGAGTAGCCGTTGACCCGGGGCCGCCAGTCGATCGACGACAGCACCATCCGGGGCGCTTCCACGTAGGCCCATGACGGCTCCCACGAGTCGCCCATGGGCAACTCCAGCACCGCCGCGTGGGGCAGGTCGGCGAGGGCGTGGTTGACCGCCGTCAGCTCGGGCTTGTCGTCGATCTTGGGGGCCATGACGATCTTGCCCTTGTACTCGACCAGCATGAACGCCCCGATGGCCACCGCCGCCCCGATGCGGGTCCACTGGTGGCGGTTGCGGACGAGGCGGTCGAAGCCGACCGCCGCCAGCAGGGCCCCGGAGAGCAGTGGGACCACGGTGAAGCGGCCGAAGGCGCGGATGGACTGGAACCCGGGCCACTCGCTGACCAGATCGTAGGGCAGGGGGATCCGCCTGCCCCGGACCGTCTGGTACTCCCCGAAGGCGAGGATCAGGGGCACGAGGGAGGCCAGGCAGACCAGGAGCAGGCCTCGCCGCTGGATGCGGCCCCGGTCGTCGGCCTGGGGCCCCGACTCCGTGGACGGGCGCCCGCGCCGGCGGCGGGCGTCGAGGGCGAGGGCCACCGTCCCGCCCGCTCCCAGGGCGATGGCGGCGAAGCCGGGGAACAGCTGGTTCTCGAAGGGGGCGTTGACGCGGTCGCGCAGCCAGCCGTAGATCAGCGTGCCCTCGATGGGCCCGAAGAACTGGCGGGGGGTGACGGCGGCCTCGTGGTAGTAGTCCCGCTGGAGGTGCTCGGACCACGTGCCGTAGGCGGCGATGACCGACAGGGTGGGGATGAGGGCGGTGACGGCGATGGCGGCCATGCCCCGCACGAACCGGGGGCCGGGGCGGAAGCGGGTGGCCACCACCCAGCCCAGAGCCACGATGACCAGGGTGGGGCCGAGAACGAGGGCGATGTAGCCGGCGTTGAGGAAGGTGGCGGCACAGCAAAGCCCCACGCCGATGGCCTGCCAGGCCCTGCGTTCGTCGAGGAAACGGAGCAGCAGCCACAGGGCCAGCGGCACGAAGTAGGCGAACTGAAGCTGAAAGTGCCCGTAGTGGCCCAGCCGCACCGCCGCGTAGGTGAACACCAGCCCGCACAGGACCGCCCCCGACCGGGTGGCGCCGATCCAGCGGGCCAGCAGGTAGGCGGCCAGGGCGGAGATGACCCAGCCCGAGAGGTAGACGATGTTGTAGGCGACCGTCCAGCCCGTGACCTTGGCGATGACCCCCGCAACCGGGGCGACGGCCAGCTGGGTGTCGGTGAAGACAAGGGTGTTCTCCGCCGGCCAGTAGATGTTGGGGTCGAACACCGGGGATCCCCGGGTCACCAGGGCGTGGAAGTCCCACCGCAGGAGCCACTGCAGCAGGAACGAGTCCCCGTAGTCGCCGGGCGTGTGGTTCAGGAACAGGTCGGGATACGGGAAGGCCATCACGAACGAGACGACCGTGAACAGCCCGGCCAGGCCCAGGCCGACCTGCAGGGTGCGGCGGTGGTCGCCGTACCAGCGCCTCAGTTGGTCCCGGCGCCCTCCCCCGCCGCCCGGCGCCGCCGGCCCGGGCGGGTCGCCGGCAGGTATGGCCTCGGTCTCCGACGTGGTGGTCACCGGAAGAGGTCCTCGGAGGCGGGGCGGACGACCTCGGCCCGCACCGACGACTCCCGTAGCCACGACCGGTCGACGCCGCGAACGATGGCGGCGGCGATGCCGGCGGCCTTGCCCATGACCAGCTCGGCCGCCCCCGCCAGCTCGTCGGCCACCGCCACCTCGGTCACCCGCAGGGGCCGCCCGTTGGCGTCGGTGGTGCCCCGCAGGTCGAGCACGGCGCCGATGCCGGCGCAGCCGATGGCCACGTCGGTCAAGCCTCGCCGCCACGGCCGCCCGAACGTGTCCGAGACGATGACGCCGACCCGCCGGCCGGTGCGGGCCAGGAGCCCGTCGCGGATGCGGCGGGCCGAGCGGTCGGCATCCACGGGCAGCAGGGCGGCCTTGCCGTCGGGGACGTTGGAGAAGTCGACGCCGGCCGCCGCGCACACGAACCCGTGACGGGTCTCGGTGATGGTGGCCCGTCCCGGCGAGCGGCGCAGGATCCGGACTGCCTCGGCGTCGACCAGGGCCCGACGGGCCGCCTCCTCGTCGGGTGGGCAGTCGACGAGCCGGCCCTCGGCCTTGGACACCACCTTCTGGGTGACGACGACCACGTCGCCGTCCTCCAGGTCGGCGCAGGCGGCGATGAGGTCGGCCAGCCGGTCGCCGTGGCGTACCTCGGGGAGGCCGGGGACGGGGAGGATGCGCAGCTCGTCCATCGGT
>Ga0187892_10003545_pt1 | contig 28305 bp, 29 predicted proteins | sample MA1701073metaG_FD_139345 | JGI IMG/M metagenome (GOLD analysis project Ga0187892, IMG submission 139345) | Bio-ooze microbial communities from a basaltic lava cave in the Kipuka Kanohina Cave System on the Island of Hawaii, USA - MA170107-3 metaG ... | reverse complement strand
CCTGCCCGTCAAACTGGCCTGCGCTGGCGAGATCGAGCCAGGTCTCGAAGTGCTCGGCTACCGTGCGGTACAGCAGCGTGCGCTCGGGGTGGCGCGGGTTGTAGAGTTTGGGCTTGGATGAGGGCCGCCGGCGGCCTCGATCATCAGGCGCAAGTCCTTCTCGATGCTGTGGCCCGCGGCGTAGTCCACGGTCAGGAAGTACGACGAGTTGGGCTGCGCCGCCGCGGCGCCCTTAATGGTGAGGTTGGCCACGGCATAGCCGTCGTTGGCCCACTGGAAGCCGTTGGGCGAGCAGGCCTTGCCGCCGATGTCGCGGCTGCTGGCCATCGAGACGACCAGGATCTTGTTCTTCTCCTGCGCGAAGCGCTGCACCGCCAGGGCCACGCCCGAGTGGTAGATGTCGAAGATCGCGCTCACGCCGTCCTGGTCGTACCAGCGCCGCGCCAGCGTGGCGCCCACGTCCGGCTTGGCCGCGTGGTCGCCCACCACCAGTTCCACCGGCTTGCCCAGCACCGGCCCGGCGTCCTCGATCGCCAGCCGCGCCGCCGCGGCCGAGCCGGCGCCGGTGATGGCGGAGTACACGCCCGCCTGGTCGTTGAGGATGCCGATCTTGACCGGCTTGTCCGCTTGCGCCGCGGCATGCGAAGCGGCGAGCGCGAGGGCGACGGCGGCGAGGGCTTGCGCCGGGGATGCTGTCATGGCTTGTCTCCTGGTGTGGGTCGTCCGGGGATCCCGTGTCGGCGACAGTGTTCGTGCATGACTGCGGCAAGGGCCTCGTCGCTTCGGACGAATTTTTCGCTGCGCGGCGGCCGGGGTGTCGCGCAGGCGTCGCGCCCTGCTCAGCCGTTGGCGGAAGGCCGCGCCCCCCGGCTGCGCGCCAAGGCCTGCGAGGCGCTCTCGGCCGCCTCCACCACCAGCTGGCTCAGGGCCTTGAGCCCGCTGTCGCGGATGCGCGTGGCCGGGCCCGAGATGCCGATGGCCGCGACCACCTTGCCGGCGCCGTCGCGCAGCGGCGCGGCGATGCCCCAGACGCTGGCGCGCCACTCGCCTCGGTTGACCGCATAGCCCTGGCGGCGCACGCGCTCGAGCTCCCGCGCCAGGGCCACGCTGTCGGCCACGGTGCTGGGCGTGAACCGGGGCAGCTTGCGGGTGGCCAGCTGCGGGGCGGCCTGCGGCTCCTGCCAGGCCAGCAGCACCTTGCCGGTGGCCACGCAGTAGGCCGGCGCGCGCCCGCCGATCTCGGTGTAGGCACGCACCGGCTCGGGACTGTCGAGCTTGTCGATGTAGACCACGTCGCTGCCGCTGAGCACGGACAGGTGCACCGTCTCGTTGCTCTTGGCCAGCAGCCAATGCATGGCGCTGGAAGCGGGCTCGCGCACGTCCTGGCGCTGCAGCACGCGCGCGCCCAGCTCCCACACCCGCAGCGAGGCGCGGTAGCGGCCGCGCCCGTCCTCGTTGACCACGTAGCCGGTCTCGACCAGGGCCTGCAGGATGCGGTGCGCGTTGCTGCGCGCGATGCCCAGTGCCTCGGCCAGCTCGCTGACCCCCGCGCCACGGTCGCGGGCGACCAAAAGTTCCAGCAGTTTCAGGCCCTTGAGCAGGGTGTTGTTCATGGCGCGTCCTCTTCCGTGGGGGCCGGTCCATTATCACTTCTTGTTCTCAAATGCGGAACATTCGTTATCCATGCAGGAATCCCATAGCATGCGCCGCACGGACGAACGCCACACCGCAGATCGCCTGGAAGGACCGCCGAAGCAGCGCCTGACCGCCGCGCACTGGGGCGTGTACGAAGCCGTCGGCGAAGGCGCATCGCTGTCGCTTCGCGCCTTCGCGCGCGACCCGCATCCCTCCCCCATCGGCCTGCACATGCTGGAAGCGGCCCAGGGTCCGCTGCGGGTGCGCCGGCCGGCCGTGCGGCGCAGCTGGCTGAAAGCCGGCCGCGGCGACGTGGCGCAGGCCGCGCGCGGGCTGCGCGGGCAGGAGCCCTTCGTGGAGGTGGACTGGGACACGGCCCTGGACCTGGTGGCCGGCGAGATCGGACGCATCCGCGGCGCGCAGGGCAATGCACCGCTCTTTGCCGGCTCCTACGGCTGGTCGAGCGCGGGGCGCTTCCACCATGCGCAGAGCCAGGTGCACCGCTTCTTCAACGCGCTGGGCGGCTACGTGCGGCACGCCGATTCCTACAGCCTGGGCGCCGCGCGGGTGCTGATGCCGCACATCGTCGCGTCCATGGACGAGCTGATGGCCATCCACACGTCCTGGGACGTGATGGCCGCGCACACCCGATTGTTCGTGAGCTTTGGCGGCGTGCCGGCCAAGAACGCGCAGGTGAGCTCCGGCGGTGCCACTGAGCACGCGGTGCCGGGCGGCTTGCGGCGCATGGCGGCGGCCGGGGTGCGCTTCATCAACATCAGCCCGGTGCGCGACAACCTCGACACCGGCGGCGAGGTCGAGTGGATCCCCGTCCGCCCCAACACCGATGCCGCCTTGCTGCTGGCGCTGGCGCACACGCTGTTGGCGCAGGGGCTGCACGACAGCGCCTTCCTGGCCAGCCACTGCGTCGGCTTCGACCGTGTCGCTCCCTACCTGCGCGGCGAGGCCGACGGCCAGCCCAAGGATGCCGCCTGGGCCTCGGACATCACCGGCGTGCCGGCCGCGCGCATCGTGTCCCTGGCGCGAGAGCTCGCCGGCACCCGCAGCATGCTCAACATGGCCTGATCGCTGCAGCGCTCGCATCACGGCGAGCAGCCCTTCTGGGCGCTGGTGACGGTGGCCGCGATGCTGGGGCAGGTCGGCCTGCCCGGCGGCGGCTTCGGCGTGGGCTACGGCGCGGCCAACATGATCGGCAGCGACCATGCGCGCTTTTCCGGCCCCACGCTGCCGCAGGGAACGCAGGGCATCCCCGACTTCATCCCGGTGGCGCGCATCGCCGACATGCTGGAGCACCCGGGCGAGTCCTTCGACTACAACGGCCGGCGCTACACCTATCCCGATATCCGCCTGGTTTACTGGGCCGGGGGCAACCCCTTCCACCACCACCAGGACCTCAACCGCCTGCTGGCCGCGTGGCAGTCCAAGCCCGAGACGGTCGTGGTGCACGAGCAGTACTGGACGCCCACGGCCAAGCTCGCCGACATCGTGCTGCCCGCCACCACGGCGCTGGAGCGCGAGGACATCGGCTACGCCACGCGCGAGCGCTACATGGTGGCGATGGACAAGCTGATGGGGCCCGTGGGGCAGGCCCGCGACGACTACGACATCTTCGCGGCACTGGCACGGCGCCTGGGGGTCGAGCAAGTCTTCACCGAGGGCCTGGACAGCGCCGGCTGGATCGCGCGGCTGTACGAGCAATCGCGCGACCGCGCGCAGCAGGCCGGCGTCGCGCTGCCGCCCTACCCGCAGTTCCGCGCGGCGGGCGTGGTGGACCTGGCCCGGCCGCCGGGCGCGCCGCAGGTGATGCTGGCCGCGTTCCGCGCCGACCCGCAGGCCCATCCGCTGCGCACGCCCAGCGGGCGCATCGAGCTGTTCTCCGAACGCATCGCCGGCTTCGGCTACGACGACTGTCCCGGCCACGCCTGCTGGCTGGAGCCGGCCGAGTGGCTGGGCAGCCCGAAGGCGCAACGCCATCCCCTGCACCTGGTCTCCGACCAGCCCTTCACCAAGCTGCACAGCCAGCTGGACCACGCGGCCTACAGCCAGGGCAACAAGGTCGGCGGGCGCGAGCCGGTCACGCTCTCGCGTGCCGACGCGCAGGCCCGCGGGCTGCACGAAGGCCAGGTGGTGCGCATCTTCAACGACCGCGGCGCCTGCCTGGCGGCGCTGCGCATCAGCGACGACATTCACCCCGGCGTCGTGCGCCTGTCCACCGGCGCGTGGTTCGACCCCAGCCAGTGGCGTGCCAGCGGCCCCGGCAACCTGGAGCGGCACGGCAACCCCAACGTGCTCACGCTGGACCTCGGCGCCTCGCGCCTGTCGCAGGGCTGCAGCGCGCAGACCTGCCTGGTGCAGGTCGAGCCCTTCCGCGGCGATCCGCCCGCGGCCGCGCCCTACGCCCTCCCCGAATTCGAGAACCACAAGGACATTTCATGACAAGCAGCAAACCCTTGGCCGGGGTCAAGGTGGTCGAGTTCTGCCAGGTGGCCGCCGGCCCTTTTTGCGGAATGCTGCTGGCCGACTACGGCGCCGACGTGGTGAAGGTCGAGCCGCCCGAAGGCGACACCCTGCGCCAGTGGCCGCCCATCACCCAGGGCGATTCGGAGAACTTCGCCTCGCTCAATCGCGCCAAGCGCTCCATCGCACTGGACCTGAAGGACCCGCAGGACCTGGCCATGGCGCGCCGGCTGGTGCTGGAGGCCGAGGTGCTGGTGGAGAACAACCGCGCCGGCGCGATGGAGCGCCTGGGCCTGGGCTGGTCGTGGTTTCGCGAGCGCAAGCCCTCGCTCATCTACTGCTCCATTTCCGCCTACGGCCAGAGCGGACCGCGCGCGGCCGAGGGCGGCTTCGACCTGACCATGCAGGCCGCGGCCGGCGTGATGAGCGTGACCGGCGAGCCCGACGGCGGCCCGGTCAAGTGCGGCGTGCCGATCTCCGACTTCACCGCGGGCCTGTACGCCGCCTTCTCCATCAGCGCCGCACTGGCCCGGCTGCGCTCGCCCGAGGGGGGCGGCCAGGGTTGCCACATCGACGTGCCCATGTTCGCGACCACGCTGGCGGTCGGCGCGCTGCAGACCAGCGAGTACTTCGGCACCGGGCGCAACCCGCGCCGGCTGGGCTCGGCGCATCCGCGCAACGCGCCCTACCAGGCCTTCCGCTGCGCCGACGGCTGGTTCGCCATTGCGGCGGGCAACAACAAGCTGTGGCGAGCGGTGTGCGAGGTGGCGGAGACGCCGGCCCTGCTGGAGGACCCGCGCTTTGCCACCACCGCGCTGCGCGCTTCGAACCAGGCCGTGCTCAAGGACTTGCTGGAAGTTGAATTCGCCCGCGCCGGCGTGGCCGAGTGGGTGCAACGCTTCGCGCAGGCCGGCGTGCCCTCGGCGCCGATCAACGGCTACGACCAGGCGCTGGCCGATGCGCAGAGCGAGCACCTGCAGCTGGTGCGGCCCATGACCCTGCCGAGCCAGGCGCACACCCGTACCGTGGGCTGCCCGGTGTGGATCGACGGCGCGCCGGTGCCGGTGGACACGCGCCCGCCGGCGCTCGGCGAGCACGCGGACCGCCTGCGCGTGGGCTGGAGCAACGAGGCATGAACGACCCGATTGCGCCGCTGCGCCACTTCGTCGTGCAGGCCACGCAGCTCGCCGGGCGCGAGATGGGCGAGGCGCAACGCCGGGCCGCCCTGCGCCCGCTGCTGGCGCAGCTGATCGCCGACGACACCTGGCTGCCCGACTGGGCCGCCCAGCCCCACCCCGAGCACTACCAGCAGTACCTGCTGCACTGCGATCCGCTGGAGCGCTTCTCGGTGGTGAGCTTCGTCTGGGGCCCGGGCCAGCGCACGCCGGTGCACGACCACACGGTGTGGGGCCTGATCGGCATGCTGCGCGGCGCGGAGACGGGCCAGCGCTATGCACGCAACGCGCTGGGAACGGTTGTGCCCCAGGGCGCGCCACAGCGGCTGGAACGCGGCGAGATCGAGGCCGTCTCGCCGTCGATCGGCGATATCCACGTGGTCGCCAATGCCTTGGCCGACCGCGCGTCGATCAGCATCCACGTCTATGGCGCCAACATCGGCGCGGTGGCGCGCCACGTGTACGAGCCCGGCACGGACCGGGTGAAGGATTTCGTGTCCGGCTACGCCTGCGCGCAGGTGCCCAACCTGTGGGACCGCTCGCGCGCGGTGCGCGCCAGCCTGGGCGGAGCGCGCCCGTGATCCGGCGCGAGACCGCTGATGGCGTGTGCGTGCTGACGCTGGCGCAGCCGCAGCGCGGCAATGCCTTGTCCGAAGCGATGGTGGAGGCGCTGCTCGAAAGGGTCGAGGCCGCCATCGCCGACCCCGCCGTCCACACGCTGGTGCTGGCCGGCGAGGGGCGCAACTTCTGCACCGGCTTCGACATCGGCGAGCTGCCCGAGGCCGAGAGCGCCAGCGTCGCGGCCACGGACGGCCCCCTGCTCTGGCGCTTCGTGCGCATCGAACAGCTGCTGGCCACGCTCTGGCAGGCGCCGCTGCGCACCGTGGCGGTGGCCCAGGGCCGCGCCTGGGGCGCGGGCGCCGACCTGTTCGCCGCCTGCGACCTGCGGCTGGCCACCGGCGACACGCAATGGCGCTTTCCCGGCGCCGGCTTCGGCCTGGTGCTGGGCAGCGGGCGGCTCGCCGAACAGGTGGGCGCGGCGCGGGCGCAGGACTGGGTTGCCCATGGTCGCGGCATCGATGGCCAAACCGCGTTGGACAGCGGGTTCGTCACCGCCCTGCTGCCCCGCGCCGAGGACTGGCGCGAGCACCTGCCGCCGCTGGCCGTCGACCGCAGCACCTATGCCGCGCTCAAGGCCGCCATGCGCCCGGCGCGCCCCGACGCCGACTTGGCCGCCTTGGTGCGTTCGGCCACCCGGCCGGGATTGGCCCGACGCATAGCGGCTTACCGCGCAGCCTCCCGCCCACGGTCCTGAACGACGCCCCGATTCCCACGACAAGGAGATAAGCCCATGAGACCTCTCGACCGCCGATCCCTGCTCGCCCTGCTCCCGCTGCTGCTGGGTGCGCCTGCCGTCCTGGCCCAGGACAGCTGGCCGTCACGGCCGATCCGCATGGTGGTGCCCTTCCCGCCCGGCGGCTCCTCGGACATCCTGGGCCGGCTGCTGGCCGACCAGATGGGCAAGGTGCTGGGCGCCAGCATCGTGGTGGAAACCAAGCCCGGCGGCACCACCCAGGTGGGCACCGAACTGGTCGCCAACGCGGCGCCCGACGGCTACACGATGCTGCTGGGCGCATCAACGGCTTTCACCCTGCTGCCCAACCTGCGCAAGCTCAATTTCAGCCTGGACAGCTTCGAGGTGCTGGGCGGCGTGGCCGACTACATGGCCATCATGGCCGTGAAGAAACAGCTGGGCATCCAGGACATGAAGCAGTTCGTGGCCCATGCGAAGAAGAACCCGGGCAAGCTGTCCTTCGATTCGGCCGGCGAAGCTTCGGCCGGCCACATCTACGGCGCCACGCTGGCGCAGGGCACCGGCATCGAGGTGCTGCACGTGCCCTTCCGCGGTTCGGCCGACGCGGCCAACGCGCTGGTGGCCGGCGAGATCGACTTCATCATCGACGGCGCGATCACGCCTATGGCCAAGGCCGACCGCGTGGTGCCGCTGGCCACCTTCTACAGGAAGCGCCACCCCGGACTGCCCAACGTGCCCACGCTGTCCGAAGCGGGCTTCGACATCGCCATGAGCAAGGGCGCGGGCTGGTCGGTGCTGGTGCCCAAGGGCACGCCGGCACCGATCGTCACCCGCCTGTCGGAGGCGCTGCGCAAGGTGCTGGCGCAAACGGAGGTGCAGGAGGCGCTGGTGCGCGCCAATTCGCTCGCGGCCTGGCAGACGCCGCAGGAGTACCGGGCCGGCGTCGAGGCCGACCGCCGCATGTACAGCGAGCTGCTGCCGGCCATCCGCATCAAGGGCAACTGACGCAAGGGACCGCATGACCATGAGCCACATCGAATTCCCGCCGCCCCGCAAGACCGTCCGCGAGATCCTGCATCCCGGCGGCCTCGCGATTGTCGGCGCCTCCGCCGACGAGGCCAAGTGGGGCGGCCGCCTGCTGCGCTATGCGCTCAAGCACCGCCACCCGGGCCCGCTGTACCCGATCAACGCCCGCGCCACCGAGCTGCTGGGACTCCAGGCCTACCCTTCCGTGACGGCCTGCCCCGGCCCGGTGGACCTGGCGGTGCTGCTGGTGCCGCGCGACCACGTGCGCGCGGCCGTCGAGGACTGCGTGGCCAAGGGCGTGGGTGCCGCCCTGTGCATCACCGCCGGCTTCGCCGAGACCGGGCCGCGCGGCCGCGCCGACGAGGAGGAACTGGTGGCGATCGCCCGCGCCGGCGGCGTGCGCCTGATCGGCCCCAACTGCATGGGCCTGCTCAATGCCCACCACAACCTGTGCGCCACCACCGGCGTCGCCGTGGGCGCCAGCGAGCGGCTGCCGGCCGGCGGCATCGGCCTCGCCAGCCAGAGCGGCGCGCTGATGGGGGCCATGTACGCGCGCGGCCTGGACATCGGCGCGGGCTTTTCCTCCATGGTCTCGATGGGCAACCAGTGCGACCTGGACCTCAACGATTTCTTCGAGTACCTCGTCGACGACCCAGCCACCGAGGTGGTCTGCCTGTACATGGAAGCGGTCAAGGACGCGCGCCGCTTCACCGCGCTGTTGGCCCGCGCCGCCGAGGCGGGCAAGCCGGTGTGCATCGCCAAGTCCGGGCGCAGCGAGGCCGGCGCCCGTGCGGCGGTCTCGCACACCGCCAGCCTGGCCGGCGCCTGGCCCGCCTTCGAGGCGACCTGCCGGCGCTGGGGCGCCTACCTGTTCGAGACCATCTACGACCTGCTGCAGGGCGCGCAGCTGCTGCAGCGGGGCAAGCGCGCCACCTCGCGCGGCGTGGCGGTGATCTCCGGCTCGGGCGGCGGCGGCGCGCTGCTGGCCGACGCGCTGGAGGCCCACCAGCTGGAATTGCCCCGGCTGTCGGAAGCAACCGAGGCCGCGGTGGCCAAGGTGCTGCCTGCCACGCACCGGCAACTGCCCTTCGACTTCGGCATGCTCAACCACAACACGCCGCCGGACCCGCAGGTGGACGGCGGCTCGGTAGGCATCGCGATCGACTGCGCCATGGCCGACCCGGCCGTGGGCCTGGGCATCGTGCTGCTGACCACGCAGCCGGGGCAGGAGCAGGTCGGCCAGGCGGCGGTATCGGTCGGCCGGCGCAGTGGCAAGCCGCTGTTGTTCGTGCAGGGCGCCGGCAACTTCGGCGAGCCGGTGCGCAAACTGCTGCGCGAGGCGGGCCAGGGCTACTTCGACAGCCCGCACGATGCACTCAAGGTGGCGGCCGCGCTGGCGCAGCGCAGCGAGCCCGAGCCGCGGATCTCCGCCGACACGCATGTCGCCATTCCGGACGGCATGCGTGTCGGCTTTCTCACCGAACCCGACGCACGGCACTTGCTGGAGGCCAACGGCATTCCCACCACGCGCTGGGCCTTCGCCCGTGACGCCGACGCCGCGGTGCGCTGCGCCCGCGAACTCGGCGGCGAGGTGGTCGTCAAGGCGGTGAGCGCCGCCATCGTGCACAAGAGCGACGTCGGCGCGGTGCGCCTGGGACTGCGCGGCGACGAGGCCGTGGCGCAGGCCTGCGGGGCGATCGCGCAGGCGGCGCGGCAGGCCGGCGTGGAACGCCTCGACGGCTTCCTGGTCACCGAGATGTGGCGCGCCGACACCGAGCTGATCCTGGGCGTGCAGCAGGACCCGGACTTCGGCCCCTTCGTGATGGTCGGCGCCGGCGGCGTGCTGGTGGAGCTGATGAAGGACGTGCAGCTGGCGCCCGCGCCGCTGTCGCACGACACCGCCCTGCGCATGCTGAGCTCGCTGCGCAGCGTGGCCCTGCTGCAGGGCTTTCGCGGCCGGCCGCCGGCCGATCTCGACGCCATCGCCGAGGTGATGGTGCGCCTGGGCGCGTTGGCCGCCGTCAGCGAGGGCCGGCTGCGAGAGCTCGACATCAACCCCCTGTTCGTCGTCGGCGACCGCATCGTCGCCGCCGACGCACGGGCCACGCTGGCCTGAACCCCACGACAACATCAAAGGAGTCACGATGACCGCCGTCACCTATGAATCGCGCGACCACATCGCGCTGATCACGATCAACCGACCCGAGGCCCGCAACGCGATCAACAACGCCGTGGTGCAGGGCCTGCACGCCGCCTGGCGCCGCTTTGAGCAGGAGGACGACCGCGTGGCCGTGGTGGGCGCCGCGGGCGAGCTGGCCTTCTCGGCCGGCGCCGACCTCAAGGACATGCCGGCCGACGTGTGGCTGGCCATGCCCAACCTGTCGGTGCCCTGCGACAAGCCCATCATCTGCGCGGCGGCGGGCGTGGCGGTGGGCGCCGCGGCCACGATGGTGATGCTGGCCGACATGGCAATCGCCGAGGAGCAGGTGAACTTCATCTACCCCGAGGCGAAGATCGGCGCCTTCGCCGGCGTGATGGCCGGCTTTCCGCCGCGCATGCAGTACAAGGCCGGGCTCGAATGGATGATGACCGGCGACCCCATGCCCGCGCAGCGCGCCTATGAGGTCGGCCTGGTCAACCGCGTGGTGCCGCGCGGGCAGTCCCTGGCCTCGGCACTGGAGCTGGCCGCCAAGATCTCCCACAACGCGCCGCGGGTGGTGCAGGCCATGAAGTCGATCGCGCGCAACACGCTGCCGCCCTCGCCCACCGAGCGCTACTACCCGCAGCGGGTGATGCTGGAGGGGATCGCCAACAGCGAGGACCTGCGCGAGGGCGTGGCTTCGTTCCGCGAGAAGCGCGCGCCCCGCTTCACCGGCCGTTGAAGCATCGAATCCCCCTTTTGCAGGAGACACGAGATGACGATCACCCGACGCAGCTTCTGCCAGGCCGCCGCGGCGAGCCTGCCCTTGGCCCACGCCGCCGCCTGGGCGCAGGGCAAGGCCTGGCCCGAGCGGCCGATCCGCTTCATCACGCCCTACCCGCCGGGCGGGCTGTCGGACCAGGTCACCCGCTTCGCGGCCGACCGCATCGGCCGCTCGCTGGGCACGCAGGTGATCGTGGAGAACAAGCCGGGCGCCGGCGCCACGCTGGGCACCGAGGCCGGGGCGCGCGCGGCGCCGGACGGCTACACCTTCCTGGTCGCGCCCACGGCGGCGGTGGCGGTCGCGCCCTGGCTGCGCAAGGTGAACTTCACGGCCGAGGACTTCACGCCGGTGGCCAAGCTGGTCTCGGCCTACGGGCTGGTCGCCGCGCGCAAGGACGCGCCCTTTGCCGACTACCGCGGGTTCATTGCCGCGGCCAAGGCGGCGCCGGGCAAGTACACCTTCGCCTCCAACGGCGTGGGCAGCATCGTGCACCTCACGGGCGTGCTGCTGCACAAGCAGGCCAGCATCGACGTCGTGCACGTGCCCTACAAGGGATCGGTGGAATCCATGACCGACGTGCTGGCCGGCCGGGTGGACGTGATGTACGACCCGGTGACCCTGCCGCGCGTGAAAGCCGGCGAGCTCAAGGGCCTGGTCTCCACCAGCGTCGAGCGCAACCCCGAGCTGCCCAACGTGCCCTCCTTGCGCGAGCTGGGGCTGGACGTCGACACGCGCAGCTGGTTCGGCCTGTTCGCGCCGAAGAACACCCCGCAGGACATCGTGGCGCGCGTGGCCGAGGCGGCGGGCAAGGCAGTCAACGACCCGGGCGCGCGGCAGCAGCTGCAGGCCTCGGCCCTCTACCCGGACTTCGAGGGACCGGCCGCCTTCGCGAAGCGGCTGCGCGAGGACAGCGCGTTCTTCAGGGAGCTGATCCGGCGGGAGAACATCAAGGCGGATTAGCTTCGGAAGTGATCGGCAGATTGAACCGTGATGCCATCAGGCTGGCCTGGCGCGCCGCGCGCGCGTCGCCAGCCAGCACAGGATCGCGCCCCCGCACACCATGGCCGCGCCCTTCCAGAACGCCATGGACAGCGGCGTGCGCAGCAACTGGGTCGACAGGGCCGCGGAGAAGACCGGGATGAAGTACGAGGCGCCCGCCAAAACGGTGACGTTGCCGTGCAGGATGCCCACATTCCAGGCGGCATAGCCGAAGCCCATGGCCGAGGCCGCCAATCCCAGGTCGACCATGGCCTGGAAGCTGAGCACCATGTCGCCGCCACCTTCCAGCAGGTACTTGATCCAAAGCACGACGGACACCAGCATGAAAAACAGCGTCACGCCGTTCTTGCCGCCCGCGATCCTGGCCGTCAGGGTGCAATAGCCCGCCCAGATCAACGCTCCCGCGAAGGCCAGTCCGTAGCTCAGGGGGTTGTCGCGAACGTTGTCCAGCATGCCGGGCAGGTCGAACCAGGCAATCGCCGCGACAATGGTAAAGGTGGGCCACAGGTAGTTGACCATGCCCACTTCGATGGCCTGGCGGCCGCTGTTGGCATAGCCGATGGACAAGGCCAGGCACAGCTCGTAGGCCACGAACAATAGGCTGCCCCAGAGCAGATAGCGCCGGGGAAATTCCCGAAGCCTGACGAATCCCACTGACAAGAGCAGGAACACCGAAGCCACGCTGTAGATCATGGCCGCCCCGCCCGTCGGTCCGAGCTGGTCGCTGACGCTGCGGATCAAGCCAACGATGGAGCTCCACAAAATGATGGCTACCAGGCCGATCAGGGTGGCCTTGTTCGTGCTTTTCATGGCCCGGTCAATTCAGGTCACGCGAACGCAGCGCCCGGTGAAGCCGGACCGACTCCCCAGCTTCATGCCGCTGTCCACGACCGGATCTATCCGGCTTGGCCGAAGACAACGCAGGCGATGACGCATTGAACCGACTACGCGGGCGGACAGACCGGAAGAAGGCTCGCAACCTCTCTGTCATGTGCCGCGCGCAGCCGTGGATCGAGCAAGGTGTCTCTCGCCCTCTCCAGCGCCCACCGGTCAGATCCGAACATGCGCATCAGTCGTGCGCGCCAGGCGCGGTCGTCGATTCGGCGCAACCGATCCTCGCAAGCACGCCGGATCTCCTGTTCACTCGCATCCTGCCTTACCCCAAGCAGTTCGTAGTGGCTAAGGATTGATACCATCTTGATAGCTCCTTGGTGAACAGTCGCTCAAAGTCAATGCGCGGCCCACTGGATCTCGGATAGGTTGACTCCGTCCTTGAACATTTCCCACAAGGGAGACAGTTCGCGCAGCTTGTTGGTGCAACTCTTCAACATGGCGATCGCCTGGTCGATGTCGGCCTCGGTGGTGAAGCGCCCCATCGTGATACGCAGGCTCGAATGCGCAAGCTCGTCACTACGGCCAAGCGCCCGCAATACGTAGCTGGGCTCCAGGCTCGCCGAAGTGCATGCGGATCCCGACGAAACCGCGAGGCCCTTGACACCCATGATGAGCGACTCGCCTTCGACGTAGTTGAACGAAGCGTTGACATAGTGGGGCACCCGGCGCGTGGGATGTCCGTTGATGAACACCTCCTCGATCTCCCCAAGGCCTCGCACCAGCTTCGTGTGGAGTTGCCGAATGCGGGCAAGGTCCGAAGCCATCTCTTCCCCGGCGATCCGGTACGCCTCGCCCATCCCCACGATCTGGTGGGTCGCCAGCGTTCCAGAGCGCATGCCGCGCTCGTGGCCGCCTCCGTGAATCTGGGCCTCGATGCGAATGCGCGGCTTGCGCCGGACGTAGAGTGCGCCGATCCCCTTGGGGCCATAGGTCTTGTGGGCGGTCAAGCTCATGAGATCGACCGGCAAGGTCTTCAGGTCAATGTCGATCTTGCCCGTCGCCTGCGCCGCGTCGACATGGAACACGGTTCCGTTCTGGCGGCACATCGATCCGATCGCCTGGATATCCTGAACCACGCCGATCTCGTTGTTCACCAGCATCACGGAGGCGAGGATGGTGTCCGGCCGCAGTGCGGCCTTGAAGCGATCCAGGTCGAGCAGGCCGTCTTCCTGCACGTCCAGATAAGTCACCTCGAAGCCCTGCCGCTCCAGCTCGCGCATCGTGTCCAGCACGGCCTTGTGCTCGGTCTTCACCGTGATCAGGTGCTTACCCTTGCCGGCATAGAAATGCGCCGCGCCTTTGATCGCGAGATTGTCGGACTCGGTCGCGCCCGAAGTCCACACGATCTCACGCGGATCAGCGCCAATCAGCGCCGCGACCTGGCCGCGGGCCCGCTCCACGGCCTCCTCCGCCTGCCAGCCCCAGGGGTGGGTGCGCGAGGCCGGGTTGCCATAGTTCTCGCCGAGCCAGGGAACCATGGCAGCCACCACGCGCGGGTCGACCGGCGTCGTCGCTCCATGATCGAGATAGATCGGCAGATGCGGCGTCATGAAAACTTCCCCCATGTGAGTGCGAACAATTATCTATTGCAATTTAACTTGCTTGCTTAGATTTTATCGAGCGACTTTCCCGCCGATCCGCTTGCCCCCGGGCCAGCCGGGTCATGCCTGGACCCGGCATTTCAGAATCTGTAACTCGACAATACCGCCTCCACGGCCAACGCGACCCCGGCCAGCCGGGCGTCGTCGTTGTTGACGCTTGCCAGCATCATTCCAATGGGCAATTCACCCTCGAGATGGCAGGGAAGCGAGAAGGCACAGCCGTCCAGATAGTTGATCGCAAACGTGTTGCGCAGCAGGAACCCGTTGGCCTTGAAGAAGGCCTCGTCGCTCTCCAGGAGTTCGGAGATGGGCGGGGCCAGGATCGGCACGGTCGGACAGACCAGGGCGTCGTACGGACGAAGCACCGCCTCCGCCCGGGTGATCCAGTCTCTTCGCGCGTCCTGCATCTCGATGTATTCGGCTGCGCTGACGTTCGATCCTGTCGCGATGCGCTGCGCCACCCTCTGGTCGAAGGCGTCGCGATGCCGTGCGAGGCGGTTGCGATGGACAGCGAATGCCTCCACCGCGGAGAACCCGCCTGGGGCATTGCGCAGCTGGATCTCGGCAAGCTCCTGGAAGGAAATCGTCTCGACGTTGGCTCCCAGTTCCGATAGATGCTGGATGGCGTAATCGAACGTCCGTGCCACCTGCGGCGCCACGCCATCGAACATCAGCGTCTTTGGCACGGCCAACCGCATGCCCTTGAGTGGCCTGAGCCGCACCGGCAGCGCCGCGCCCGCCAGCGCGGCGTCGACCGTCAGGCAGTCGCCCACGCTGCGCGTCATCGCGCACACCGTGTCGAGCGTGCGCGAAAGCTCGAATGCGCCGCTGCGGGAAATCCGGGCCTGCGTGCTCTTGAATCCGACCAGGCCGCAAAGCGCCGCAGGAATGCGGATGGAACCGCCGGTATCGGAGCCCAGCGCCGCCACGGACAAGCCCAGCGCCACGGAGACTGCGGCGCCCGAGGACGAACCTCCCGGGATACGGGCGACGTCCGGATCGGCCGGGTTCCGGGGCGTTCCATGGTGCGGGTTGATGCCCACGCCCGAGAAAGCGAACTCAGTCATGTTGGTCTTGCCGACGATGGCCGCGCCTTGCCAACGCAAGGCGGCGACTGCCGCGGAATCCTGCGTGGCGGCCGCGTCATCACGGCAGACCACGCTTCCGGCCCACGTCGTCTCGCCAGCCACGTCGTAGAGGTCCTTGATCGAGACAGGCAGCCCGGCCAGCGGCGGCAGGTAACGTCCGGCGGCCTTCAGCGCATCCGCATAGCGCGCGGTGGCCAGGGCCGACTCCGCGTAGACGCGCGTGAACACATGCTGCGCGTCGGGACTGCGCGCCTTCTCCAGCGCGTCGGCCACGACGGCCTCATGGCTGGTTTCTCCCCGCTGTATGCGCGCACGGGCGTCGGTGATGGTCTGGCTCATGATTCCAAAGTCAGGCGACGACAGGCAATGGGAGCACCGCGTAGCGATGCACGATGGCGCGGCTGCGGCTGGTGTCGCGGATCGCGATTTCCATGGCCTGCGCCGGGCGGATGCCCTTGCCTTGCGCGTTCGGGATCGCGCCCAGCGTGCCGCAGGAGAGGAAGAAGCCCTCCTGGGCTTCGTTGCCCTGGGACAGGTAGCCGTCGCGCAGCGATTCGAGCGGCCGGATCGAGGCCAGGGTGCCACGCTGGTAGCTCACCCACTCGCCATCCTCCAGGATCCGGGACTCCAGCACAATCTCGTCCTGGCGCGAGACGATCTCGCTCCAGCGCCACGCCGCGCTGGCGACCGGCTTGACGCACATCTGCTTGGACACCGCGACGGAGTAGCTCTCGACCTTGCGGTCCGTGTGGTCAGACCCCACCGTGAGCCACCATTCACCCTGCGCGAAGAAAAGCACCGGCTCGGCTTCACCGGAACTGTCGGAGCCGAGGACCTCCAGCGAAGGCGATTGGCTCAGCAGCTCCTTGCTGGCGCGGTAGTAGAGGGGCACCGATGAGGGGCGCGGCACGCCCAGTTCGGCAAGCTCTTCGATGTGATGTTCGATGGCCTTGACATCGCGGCCGGTCCAACCGGCGATGACGAAGCGACGGGGCTCCACCGCCACGACGCGGGAGGAAGCCGCGCCGCGCGGATCGACGGACTCGAGGGAGAAATGAAGCATGGCAGCTGCCCAATATGCGTGAAGTGGAACGGCGCCCCGGGCCTGCAAGGGCACGGGGCACACGGAGGAAGGATCAGACCGGGTCGTAGTAGTGCGTCTCGATCAGGTAGGCGCCGTTCTTCGAACGGAACGGCCCATGCCAGGCGCCGGGCGGACGCACCGCGTAGGTGTAGCCCTCGAAGGATTCGCCGCCGTTGCCATTCTCGTCGGCGCCAACGGTCATGTCGCCTTCGAGCATGAACACTTCTTCCCAATAGTCATGCACGAACGCCTTGCTGGTCGCCAGGCCCGGCGGGAAGCGCAGGAGGCGCGTGCGGCTGCCCCGCTTGTTGACCGTGTCCAGCGATCCGGAAAGGATCAGCTCCAGCGCGCCGGAGTCGGGGGCGTAGCCCTCGGGCAGCCGCCATTGCGGGGAGTCGAGGTCGATCTTGTGGAATTCGTGGTGAATTTTGTTGACAGGCATGTGATGGCTCCTGAAAGGTGCGAGGTCAGGCGTGGGCCTGCGGGCGTCCGCGATCGAGACAGGCGTAGCTGCCGCCAAAGAACACCAGTGGCGTGGCCGTTTGCTTCTGATGGATGCGCAGCACGCGGCCGACAAAGATGACGTGGTCGCCGCCGTCGTACTGCGCATATGGAACGCACTGGAACGACACGATGGAGTCCGCCAGGGTGAAGGGCAGTCCGTCATGGTGGTCGATCACCGTCTGCGACCACTTGTCACCCTTGCCGGTGGCGAAGCGGGTCGAGATGTCCTGGTGCTGCTCGCCCAGCACATTGATGCTGTACATCGGTGCACCTTGCAGCAGCGGCAAACTCAGCGCCGAATTGGCAATCGAGAACAGCACCAGCGGCGGATCGAGCGACACCGAATTGAACGAGGTGATCGTCATGCCGACCCGCGCATCGCCATCCGCGCCCGCTGCCGTCACCACGGCGACGCCCGTAGGAAACAGGCCCAGGGCTGCACGGAACTCCTTGCGATCGATTGGCGGCAGCGTGGAAGCGACTTGATCCTGGTTCATCTGGGACTCCCGTGATCAGGCGGCCAGCGCCTGGGTGTATTCCTTGGGCACGTCATAGCTGGACAGCAGCCGGTCGGCCACGCCTTCGAGCGCCTGCCAGTCGGTGTGCGTGAAGCTGTAGTTGCGCACTACGAAGGACGCGCCCGCGTAGAACTTCTCGTACTGCTGGTGGCGGCCGGCGAACTCCGAGCCCGTCAGGTCCCAGGCGAGCTTGTAGAGCTTCATGCGGTCCACCGCCGAGGTCTGGGGGTTGGCCCAGTACTGCTCGAAGGAGTGGCGCAGCTGCGGATCCGACATGACCGAGATGTCGGCGGGCATCTGGAACACGCTGCCGCCACACAGCTCACGCAGCTGGTCGATGATCTGCGAGTGGTTCTCGGTGCACCAGTTGAGCGCCGCATAGACGAAACGGCGGTTGAAGCAGTAGTGCCCCTGGCTCGGCCACTCTTCGGCCGACTGGAGCTGACCCATGATCACCCCTTCCAGCGTGGCTTGCCAGGCCGCCAGCTTGCCCAGGGTTTCGCGCACGGCCGGCACCTGGTCGGCGCCCGATGCCTTTGCGATCTTGCTGGCCATGCCGACCACCAGCTGCAGCTTGGACTGGAAGCGGACGTTGGACTGGTGGTTGCCGTAGGTATGGCCGGCAGTCTCGACGTAGATCTGGCGGGCGAGCGCAGGATCGTCGTGGACGAAGACCTTTTCCCAGGGCACCTTGACCTCGTTGCACAGCAGCATGCTGTCCGACTCGTCATAGCGGTAGCCCAGGGGATTCTCGAAATCCGAGCGGGCTTCGCGGCCGAAGGGCTTGCGCGACCACAGCTCCAGGCCCGGCGCATTGCACGGCACCACGCAGGTGATCGACTGCTTGGACTGGTCCGGCGCGAGCGGGATCAGGTTGCCGATCCAGATCTCGTTCGCATAGGCGGCGCCGGTGGCCAGCATCTTCATGCCGGAGATCACCACGCCGTCGTCGTCTTCCCGCACGACCCGCAGCGTCGGGACCGGCATGTTGAGCTTCTGGTAGATCTCGGGGTTGCGGGCCGCCTGGGGCGGCACCACCGCGTACACGGCGTACGTGTCGTTGCGCCGCATGTGTTCGTAGTAGGCCATCAGGTTGTCGGCGTACTTGCCGAAGACCTCGGGCTTGAGGCTCATGCCCGTCACGAAGCTGGACACGTGGTCGGGCGAGCGTCCGAACATGCCGTAGGTCATGTCCGCGATCTTGCGATGCACGCCGGAGCGGAACTCCAGGTCCTGCTTGCTGCGGGCCCGCAGGAAGTAGCCGCTGTACCGCGCGCCGTTCTCCTCGCAGGTCATGGTCGCGCGGTTCTCGAGCGCGCGCTTCATGTCGTAGATCTCGGCAATCGACTGGGCCCCGTTGCGGAAGGCGGGGTGCGTGGTCACGTCCGTGACCCGCTCGTTGCCCACGTAGATCCTGCGGCCATCCCGCAGGGAGTTGAGATGCTCGGCACCGGTTTTCAACATTTCAGTATCTCCAGATTCAAGTTGTAGGAAACAAGCCTGTCAGCGCCGAACGGCTTCGATGCGACGGTCTTAGTATATTTGCCATGTAGCTTTGTTTGCAAGCTATTTGTGCGTGGCAAATCCACTTTTTTCATCTGCGCTCAGCGGGCGCCGGCCAGGGAAGGAAACAGCTCGCGCAGCGCGCGGTTGTACTCGTCCGCGTTGATGACGTGCGGGTAGTGCGCGCCCGCGGCCAGGCGGACATGGCGCGCCCCCGGGTAGGCCGCAGCGACTTCGGCGGCGGTCTCGGCGTTGCAGACGGGGTCGTCCGCGCAGCTCAGGAGGCCGATCCTCGAGGGCGGCAACGCGCTCAGCGACACCTTGCCCAGGTGGGCGATGGCGCGCGATCGCCCATGCAGTTCCACGTCGCTCTGTTCGTCGCGCACCATCGGCAGCAGCGTCGAACGCAAGGCGTCCGACTTGAGGTTGCCGACGAAGTCGAGCCAGCTGCGCTTGGCCTCGGCCGGTGTCGCCTCATCGATGAATGCGGGTTCGAACATGCGCAGGAATCGCAGCCGGAAGGAGTCGACGAAGGTGTTTCCAAGCAACAGCCCCCTCACGCCCCGGGTCGACTCGCTCGTGAAATGCTGCAACAGGTAGGCGCCGAGCGAGGAGCCCACGAGGTAGGTGGCGTCGGCGTCGAGCAGGTGAAGCAGGTTCCAGAAGCTGTCGGACATCCGGGCGAGCTCGCTGCTTCCCAGGTAGCCGAGTACCAGGACGCGGCTGTGTTGCGAGAACGCTTCGACCTGTTTCTGGAAGATGTGGACCGAGCCGAGCGTGCCGGGCAGGAACACCAGCGTGTCGGGCCCCTGGCCGCGATCGAGCACGTTCCAGGTCAAGCCGTAGGAAGTCAGCGCATTCACGTGGAGGTCCTCCTGCCGCATCAGATATCCAGCACCAGGCGCGGGCTGCGGGAGCGCGAGCAGCAGATGGTGATCATGTCGTTCTTCGCCTTTTCATCGTCGCTCTGGTACAGGTCCCGGTGGTCGGGCGTGCCCTCGAGCACCGCCGTGAGGCAGGTTCCGCACACGCCCTGCTCGCAGGACAGCGCCACCGGGAGGCCCTTGGCCGCCAGGCACTGCGCGATGGTCTGCGACTCGCCGACGGTCACTTCAACGCCGCTGCGCCGCGCGACCACGGTGAACTGCTTGCCGGCGGTGGAGACCTCGGCGCCGAAATGTTCCACGTGCACCTCGGCGGCGGTCATGCCCGCCCTGAGCGCGGCCTCTCGCGTGGACTCGATGAACCCGGTCGGCCCGCAGATATAGACATGCGCGCCGGGCGCGCGGCGGTCCAGGATGTCGGCCAGGCAATCCTGCACCTTCTGCGCATCGTCACCGAAGTGGAAATGGCTGCTGGCGCCCAAGTCGGCCGAATCCGAGATCCGGTCCACGAACGCAGCCCGGCTGCGGGAGCGGGCGAAGTAATGCAGCGCGAAGCGCTTGCCGCAGCTCGCCTGGTACTCGGCCATCGACAGCAGCGGCGTGATGCCAATGCCGCCTGCGATCAGGAGGGTCTCGGCCGGCGCGTCCTCGAGCCGGAAGTTGTTCCGGGGCGCGCTGACCGAAATCACCTTGCCGGCATGGAAGTCCCGATGCACCGCCTCGGAGCCGCCACGCGACTGGGGACTGCGCAGCACGGCAATGCAGTAGCGGTGCGTCTCGTGCGGGCTGTTGTGCAGCGAGTATTGCCGCACCAGCCCGGGCGCGACCTCCACATCGATGTGCGAGCCGGCCTCGAACTGCGGCAACGGGCCGCCGGCAACGGGCACGAGCTCGATGTCGACGATGCCGTCGGCCGCACCTTGCACGGCCGAGATCTGAACTTCAAACATGGTCTGGCCGCCCGATCAACGGGTCTCTTCGCTCAGCATCCGATCGAGCACGCGGCGGTAGCGAACCGGGCCGCCGTCGATCGCCAACAGGACCGGCGTCAGGGGCTGGTTGGCCGAATCCATGCGGCGCTGCTGCGCCTCGATGATCGGGGCGTCCTGCTCGGCGAAGGCGAAGGTGCGCAGCTCGCCGATCTTCTTTCGGATCTGCTCGTTGGCCTCCGCGCCCTCGGTCTGGACGTTCCAGCGCACGGCGCGGAAGCGATAGTGCGAGGAGCGCTCGGTTTCGGGCGTGATCAGGTGCAGGGCCAGGTAGCCGGTGCCCTTTTCCTTGGGTTCGCCGACCCGGCTGACGCCGTATTCGAGGATCAGGTTGCTCGGCGCATACCAGCTGATGGTGCTCCACTGGTCGCCGCGGTCGTAGCCGGCCGGGCTCAGCATCTTGAGCATGCCGGGCGTCACCGTGTCCTTCGAGGGACGCGCGACGGTGATGACGTCGCCTTGCTGCTGCACCGTAATCTCTGCCACCACCGTTTCCGCGTTGCCCAGGATGCCCTCGTGCACATAGGCCGTGTGCGAGAGATCGAGCAGGTTGTCGACGATCAGCTCGTAGTGGGCCTTGATCATCAGGTAACCCGCATCGGTGATGTGGGCGCCCGGGGCCGTGTCGAGGCAGCTGTAGTCCGGGATCCTGGACGGATCGCCCTCCCCTTCGCCCATCCAGATCCAGATGAAGCGGTGGCGCTCGACCACGGGGAAGCTGCGCAGGTGCGACGCGGCCGGGATCGTGCAGTTGCCGTGCGGGTTCTTCACGCAATGGCCGGAGTCATCGAACTCCAGGCCGTGGTAGTGGCACTGGACGCGATTGCCCGGCAGCAGCTTGCCCATCGACAGCGGCGCGAAGCGGTGCGAGCAGCGATCGAGGATGGCGGCCGGCGAGCCGTCTTCCTTGCGATAGAGCACCACGGGCTCGTTCAGGATGGTTTGCGGCACCAGCTTGCCGGCCGGCAGTTCGTCGGCCCACAGGGCCACGTACCAGGCGTTGCGGACGAAGCGGTCCTTGTTGGTCGCCTTCTTCTCGACCACGATCGGGCGCTCGAGGACTGTGGTGTTCATTTTGTGCTCTCCTACGGGTGGGGACAGGAAATCAGTACATGATGTGGCCGCCATCGACCACGATGGTCTGGCCCGAAACGAAGTCAGACAGGTCGGAGACCAGGTAGGTGGCAGTGCCCACCAGGTCCTCGGGACGTTGCTCGCGCGAGAGCGCACGGGCCTTGAGGAAGGACTGCTTCCACTCCTCGGGACGGTTGGCCGTGGCATCGGTCAGCACGAAGCCGGGGGCGATGCAGTTGACACGCACCCCGTGCTTGCCCATTTCCTTGGCCAGGCCCTTGGTCATGGACAGCACGGCGCCCTTGGTCGCGACGTACTGCAGGTAGCCCGGCTGGCCCGCGATCGCCACCACCGAAGCGATGTTGACGATGGCGCCCGAACCCTGGCTGCGCATCTGCGGCAGCACCGCCTTGCAGCATTGCCACACGCCCTTGACGTTGACGGCGAAGATGCGGTCCCACTGTTCCGGGTCGATCTTCTCGAAGTCCGTCAGCTTGACCTCGCGGAAGTACGCGGCGTTGTTGATCAGGCCGTCGATGCGCCCGAAGCGCGCGATGGTCTCGGCGGCCATGTTGTCCACCGAGGCTTGGCTGCTGACGTCCACCTGCACGTAGTGCGCCGGGATGCCCGCGCGCTCGAGGGCGGCCATGGTGTCGCCGGCCGGGCCGATGTCGGCCACCACGACATTGGCGCCGTTCTCGCCCAGGTGCTGTGCGAAGGCCTGCCCGATGCCCGCGGCGGCGCCGGTGACGATGATCGTGCGGTCTTGAAGTAGTTTGGTCATTTCGCCATTCCTTTCTTGGATGTGGGGAGGTCGGCTCGAAGGGCTCAGGGCTCAGATGCCCACCATCTCTTCGATCCGGAGCTTGTTCTCGTGGAGATCGCTGGTGCTGCCGCTCCAGACCACCTTGCCTTTTTCGAGCACGTAGTGCTTGTCCGCGAACCGGGCAACGTCGTCCAGGTTCTTGTCAATCACGATCTGTGCCATGCCCTGGCGCTTGAGCGACTGGAGCGCGTGCCAGATCTCCTCGCGGATCAAGGGCGCGAGGCCCTCGGTGGCTTCGTCGAGCACCAGGATGCGCGGATTGGTCATGAGCGCGCGCCCGATCGCCAGCATCTGCTGCTCACCGCCGGAAAGCTGCCAGCCCAGGTTCTCCTGGCGCTGTTCGAGCCGCGGGAACATGTCGTAGACGCGTTTGAGGGACCAGGCACGATCGCCGGGGCAATAAGAGGAGGCTCGCGCGGTGGCGATCAGGTTTTCCTTGACGGTCAGCGTCGGGAAGATCTGCCGGCCCTCCGGCACCAGCCCCAGGCCGAGCCGTGCGATGTGGTGCGAAGCCTGGCCGCTGATCTTCTCGCCTGCCAGCTCCACCACCCCCTCCTGGACGGGCAACAGGCCGAACAGGCACTTGATGGTGGTGGATCGGCCCATGCCATTGCGGCCCAGGAGGGTGATCACTTGCCCCTCTTCGAGCGACAGCGACACACCGAAAAGTACCTGGGCTCGCCCGTAGGAGGCGTGAACGCCTTTCATGCGAAGCAACGTCATCTCTGTCTTCCCGCCTCAACTATCCTGGCCCAGGTACACCGCGCGCACTTCGGCATTGCGCTTGATTTCCTCGGGGGTTCCGGTCGCGATCACCTTGCCGTACACGAGCACCGAAATGCGATCGGCCAGGCGGAACACCGCATGCATGTCGTGCTCGATCAGCAGGATCGGGATGGAACGCTTCAGGCGCATCAGGAGATCCACCACCTTTTCGGATTCCTGGATGCTCATGCCGGCCATCGGCTCATCGAGCAACAGGCATTTGGGCTTCGCGGCGACGGCCATGCCCAGTTCGAGCTGGCGACGCTCGCCATACGCCAGGTCGCCGGCGGCCACGTGCAGCTTGTGCTCGAGGCCGACCGCGCCGGCAGCCTCATGGGCCGCCAGCACCCGCGATCCGTCGCCCAGGAGCGGCGCGAACAGCGCCAGCCGGCGTCCGCTCGCGCCCAGCGCCGCCAGGGCGATGTTCTCCAGAACGCTCAACTCTTCGAAGATGCTGCTGATCTGGTAGGAGCGCACAAGCCCCAGGGCGGACCGCTCGTGGATCGGCAGGGCGGAGACATCGGCCGAGCCGAAATGGATCTGGCCGCTGTCGGGGAAAGCTTCGCCGGACAGCTGGTTGATCAGGGTCGTCTTGCCCGCGCCGTTGGGGCCGATGATGGCGTGCAGTTCGTCCTGCCGCAGGTCCAGGCTGACGCCGTCCGTCACCAGCAATCCGCCATACCGCTTGGTGATGGCATGGGTCTGCAATACAGGGGAATGATTCATGCCTGCACCTTCACGGGTTTGGATGCCCACGACGCCATCGAGCCGACCAGGCCGTTGCGCGCCCAGACCGCGACCACGATCACCGCCAGGCCGATGTAGGCGGCCCAGTGCAAGGTCACCGCCTTGGCCAGTTCTTCCGCGCCGATGAAGGCGATCGCGCCCAGCACCGGCCCCAGGACGGTGCCGACACCGCCCAGGACGACCATCACGATCAGTTCGCTCGAGATGAACCACGACATCAGCGACGGCGATGCGAACGCATTCAGGTTGGCGAACAGCATGCCGGCGATTCCGCAGGTGGTGGCGGAGAGGATGTAGGCGAGCCACTGGGTCCGCTTGACGTCGAAGCCCAGCGCGCTGGCACGGCGGGCGTTCTGGCGCGCGCCGCGCAGGACCATGCCGAACGATGACCGGCGCAGCCAGTACATGCCGACGATCGTCGCAAGCAGGACGGTCACGATGGCGTAGTACAGGTGGATGCTGCTGCCCAGGTCCAGGGCGCCGAACCGGCTCGTCGCCGAGATGGGCGTGCCGTCGTCACCGCCGTACTGCTTCAGGCTCATGAAGGCGAAATACCCCATCTGCGCGAAGGCCAGCGTGATCATGATGAAGCCGATGCCGCTCGTGCGCAGGCTGATCGCGGCGGTCATGGCGCCAACCGCGGCGCATGCCACCAGGCAGATGCCCAGGTGCACGAAGCCGTTGCCGATGCCGTAGAAGCTGGGAATCGCAACGCTGTAGGCGCCGATCCCCAGGAACAGCGCATGGCCCAGGCTGACCAGTCCGCCGTAGCCGAACACGAGGTTGAGCGCGGAAGCGGCGATACCGAAGATCAGGATCCGGCTCGCCATGCTGATGTAGAAGGTTTCGCCGGTCAGGCTGGCCAGCACCGGCAGCGCGAGAAGCGCCACCAGACCGAGCAAACACGCGGCGCGCGCCTTCAAGGAAAGGCTCGTCATGTTCATCCCCTGGCAGGAAAGAGGCCCTTGGGCCGGAAAGCAAGAATGACCGCCATCACGACGTAGACCAGCATGGAAGCCAGGGCGGGCCCCGCGGCGTTCGCCAGTTCGCGGTTCATGGTTTCACGCAGGATCAGGGGCAGGAAGGAACGACCCAGCGTGTCGATCAGCCCGACGATCAGGGCGCCGTAAAACGAGCCCTTGATCGAGCCGATGCCGCCGACGACGATCACGACGAGCGTCAGGATCAGGATGTTCTCCCCCATGCCCAGTTGCACGGAAACGATCGGCGCCGCGATGCCTCCCGCCAGGCCAGCCAAAGCCGCCCCGAACGTGAACAGGGCCCCGTTGAGCACCTTGATGTTGATGCCCAGGGCACCGACCATCCTGGGATTGCTCGCGCCCGCCCGCACCAGCATGCCGGCACGCGTTCCGTGGATCAGGTAGTGCGATCCCACCAGGACCGCGAGGCCCAGGACGACGATGGCGAACCGGTAGGCCGAGTACTGGATGCCGAAGATGTCGATGGTGCCGCCCAGGGCTTTGGGCACGGTCAGGAACAGCGGCTGGGGACCCCACACCGTGCGGGCCAGTTCATTGAGCAACAGCACCATGCCGAACGAAGCGAGCACGTGTTCGACGTGATCTCGCTGGTACAACCTGGAGGCAATCAACTGCTCGATCAACGCGCCGGCCATGGCCGCTCCTGCCACCGCCCCGGCGACGGCCAGGAGGAAGGAGCCGGTGTGGTCGAACACGACAGCCGCGCAATACGCGCCCACCATGTAGAGCGAACCATGGGCCAAATTGACGTAGCTCATGATCCCCAGCACCAAGGTGAGTCCCGCAGCCAGCAGGAAAAGGAGCATTCCGTATTGCAGCCCGTTGAGCAGCTGCGGAATCAAGGTGATGGCGGTCATGGCGAAACTACTTCAGCGGACACTGCCGGGCGTACGCGTCGCTGTGGTTCTCCAGGGCCAGGCCGACGGTCTGCACCGGGTTGGCCGCCGTTGCGTTCTCCACCTTGAACACGTAGTAGTTGTGGATCGGCATGTTGTTGTTGTTGAACCGGAAGGCCCCGCGCACGGACTTGAACTCCGAGCCCGCACTCTTGATGGCCGCTGCCAGCTTCTTCTTGTCGGCATAGTCGGGGCCTGCCTTCTTCACGGCCGCGTCCAGCAGCATCGCCGCGTCGAAGCCGGCCGCGGCGAACTGGCTCGGAATCCGCTTGTACTTGGCCTTGAAGTCAGCAACGAATTTCTTGTTCTGCGGGTTGTCCATCGACGCATCCCAGCTCGCGCCGGTGATGGCGCCGTTGGCGGCATCGCGCAGGGATGGCAGGGAGGTGCCATCGATGGTGAACGCCGAGAACATGGGGATCTTTCCGTTGAGGCCCGCCTGGCTGAACTGCTTGACGAAGTTGATGCCGGCCGCCCCCGGGTAGAAGACGAACACCGCATCCGGCTTGGCTGCCTGCAGCTGGGCGATCTCGGCCGAATAGTCCGTCTGCCCCACCTGCGTGTACACCTCGTCCAGGACCGCCGTCTTGTAGTAGCGCTTGAAGCCGGCGAACATGTCCTTGCCGGCCTGGTAGTTCGGCGCCAGCATGAAGACCCGCTTGTAGCCGCCGTCGTTCACGTACTTGCCGGCGGCTTCGGCCGGGCCGTCGTTCTGCCAGGCCACCGAGAAGAAGTTCGCCGCGCAACCAGGACCGGCGACCACCGAAGTCGCGGCGTTCGTGCTGATCGCGGGGATGCCCGAGTCCACGATCGGCTTGAGCATGGCCATCATGACGTTGGAAAAACTCAAGCCCACCACGGCGTCGACCTTCTCCCTCTCGATGAGCTTCTTGATGATCTGATTGCCCAGGTCCGGCTTGGCCTGGTCATCCTCGGCGATGACGGTGGCGGGCTGACCACCCAGCCTGCCCTTGAGTTGCTCCATCGCGAGATTGAAGCCGTCGAGCTGGTCCTGGCCCACCACGGCAGCCGGCCCGGACTGGGGGGTGATGAATCCCACCTTCACCTGGCCATAGGCTGCGCCCATCGCCGCCGCCAGTGAGGTACCTACTACCAAGAATCGAGTGTTCACAAGAACTCCATGACAAGTGAGTGGAAGCTACGATCGGCATGCCCAACGACAGCCGAATACAGATCTCGACAAGCTGTTTTGATTAGCTTTGTCTTAAAGCTATTATAGGATGAAAAACCGGCGTTGACAACAAGATTTCGATGCGATGACTAGGTGGTTTCCCCAGCATTTCCGCGCCTGCACGAACCTGTGCATGCGCGCCCGCTCATGGGGCAGAAACGGGGCCGTTCTTCCGGCCCGCGCACCAATGGGAGGCCGGATCCGTGCGTTGCGCGAGCCGGCTGGCTAGAATGCCCGAGATAGCTTTCATCAAAAGGTGTACGGCAGCCATGAGTTCATCAACCAGCAAGCAGGACCTGACCATCACCAACCCCGCCCTGTTGGTCGACGGCTCCGACGCGGACTTCCGGGTCCTGATCAACCGGCTGCTCTACTTCTCCACTCGCCTGCTCTCGGTCCGGGACGGGTTCGGTGTCATCCTGGGCCTCACGGGAATCCAGTTCTCGATCCTGATCTCGATCCGCGCGCTTTCCACCGAAGAAGACGTGACCGTCAACCAGCTGGCCGATCACCTGCACCTGAGCGGGTCGTTCGTCACCATCGAGACCGGCAAGCTGCAGGCGCGGGGCCTGGTGTCGAAAAAGCGCCACCACCAGGACGGCCGCAAGATCGTGCTGCACATCACCAAGGAGGGCCGGAAGCTCCTGGGGACGCTGACGAGCACACAGCAAACCATCAACGACATGCTGTTCGCCAAGTTGTCGGCGGCCGATTTCCGGAACCTCAATGCCATTGCGGAGCGCCTGGTCTCGAACGCCGACGTAGCGACCCTTGAGCTATCGCACATGGTGTCGAAGTTGAATGCCCAGCCGAATGCATTGAGCCACGCAACAGAGTGAGCGCATGAATCTGACGAGCCAGCGCTATCGGGTCACCCTGATCAAGCGCCGCCACTCTGCTCATCGCCGCCGACGCCTGATACACCAAGCAGCCAATGCCGTCGAATGGCTTGCGGACACTTGAGATTGAGCTTTGCGATCGTGAAGCGAGGCCGCACCTTCGTCGGCCTCACGGAGGAGGGCAAGCGTGTCTTTCTGATGGCCCGCCGGACACTAACGGATAGGAAATTCGCTTCGTCAGAAGAATCTGTGGGCGAGTTTCGGCTCTGGCAGCCTGCCAAGCACGTGATACAGAGAGAGCTCGGCGATCCTGAAGGTCCGATAGCCGTACGCTTTTCGCAGTGTGACTTT
>Ga0187892_10003544_pt1 | contig 28306 bp, 23 predicted proteins | sample MA1701073metaG_FD_139345 | JGI IMG/M metagenome (GOLD analysis project Ga0187892, IMG submission 139345) | Bio-ooze microbial communities from a basaltic lava cave in the Kipuka Kanohina Cave System on the Island of Hawaii, USA - MA170107-3 metaG ... | reverse complement strand
GGCGTCAGGCAGGCGTCCCCGCCAAAGCCGCAGTTCCGAGACTTTCATTTAGGAAGGAGCCGATGTTACGTCAAGTGCGTATAGATGTCAAGAACGAATTTTTCCCCCTCCCGTACGTCGCGGTGGGGGAGAGGGAGGTTTCTTCGAGCGGACATGCGTTCCATCATCACGGAAACCTTGACCGCCGTTCGAGCTCGTAGATCGGCAGATTATTGCGGATGTAGAGGTGCGCCGCGTCCTGCTTCGGCGCGTAGTCCCAGGCGACGCCTTCCTGCTGCATCACGGGCGCCAGCCAGCGCCGCCGCCGCTGGCTCTCGACAATGCGCGCGCGGATCGAATCGACATCGGGCCATCGTTTCGCCGCCTCGGCGCGGAAGGCGGCGACGGTTTCCTTCTCGGCGGGATCGTCGGCGAGATTGCGCTGCTCGAGCGGATCGGCATCGAGCCGGTAGAGCTGATCCAGATCTTCCTTCGAGTGCACATATTTGGTCCGCCCGCGCCTTATCATGAACACCGGCCATTCGGTGCCCTCGGCGCAATACTCGCCGATCGCGGCATCGTGGCCGCCGCCGCCCGAAAGATGCGGCAGCAGCGAGCAGCCTTCGAGCGGAGTCGGGTAACCGCCGATGCCTTTGCCGTCGGTCGCGAGGTCGACCAGCGTCGGCAGGAAATCGACATGCGCGACGGCTTTCGAAGCGCGCGCCGGTTTGAAGGCGGACAGGTAGGAGACGATCAGCGGCACGCGCGCCGAGTTCTCGTACCAGCACATTTTGTACCAGAGGCCGCGCTCGCCGAGCATGTCGCCGTGATCGGCGGTGAAGAGGATCAGCGTGTTGTCGCGCAGGCCACCCTCGTCGAGCGCGCGCAGCAGCGCCGATAGCTGCGCGTCGACATAGGCGGTCGAGGCATAGTAGGCGCGGCGTGCGGCGCGGATCTGCGCTTCCGTCGGTGCCGGCCGGTCCATGCCGATGGCATCCATCAGCCGGCGCGAGAACGGATCGGGCGTCACGTCGCCGAGGCCCAGCTTCGGCATGTCGATTTCGTCGTCGCGATAGAGGTCCCAGTACTCGGGACGGGCGATATAGGGGTCGTGCGGGTTGATATAGGAAACGGTCAGGCAGAACGGGCCTTCGTCTTCCTTGTTGCGTGCGCGGTCGTAGAGCCAGCGCGTCGACTGGAACGTCACCTCGTCGTCGTAGTCGATGTTGCTCGAACGCAGGCAGGGGCCCGCGTTCTTGACGACATCCATCGTGTGATACCAGTCGAGCGACCGTGTCGGGTCGTCCCAATCCGGCGTCCAGGTGAAGTCCGACGGGTAGACGTCGGTGGTCAGCCGCTCGCGGAATCCGTGATGCTGATCCGGCCCGCAGAAATGCATCTTGCCGGCAAGTGCGGTGCGATAGCCGAGCGCCGCGAGATAATGCGCGAAGGTCGGCACCTCGGCCGAGAGCTCGCAGGCATTGTCCCAGGCGCCGATCCTGGTCGGCAGGCGGCCGGTCATCATCACGTAGCGTGAGGGCGCGCAGAGCGGCGCGTTGGTGTAGCAGGCATCGAACACGACGCCGTTCGTTGCCAGCGCGTCGATGGTCGGGGTTTTCGTCACCTTGTGCCCGTAGGCGCGCAGAAACTGCGGCGCGAGCTGGTCGGCCATGACGAACAGGATGTTGGGGCGCTGACTGGGCATGGGGTTTCTCGCTGTTGAACTAATCGTCATCGCCGGGATCGGCCGCGCGCGCCATCGCAGGAGCGACCGCGGCCGGCGGATTCGGGTCGGATTGCCGCCCTAACCCGAAATCGCGTCGTCCTGAGCCCGTCGAAGGATGAAGTGGGCGATCAGCATCGACCTCGTGCTTCGACAGGCTCAGCAGCATGAGGTCGACGATTAAAGGGAGGGCGCCTCACGTCACCGCGTTCGGCAGCTCCGCCTTGCGGCGCGCGATGAAGTCGAGCAGCGCCTCGTCGATCGCCGGGTCGAGCGGCGGTGCCTCGCCGGGATATTCGCGCAGCATGCGCTGGGCCTTGCGGATGCCGCGCGTGTTGGCGTCGGTCGCGCCCTCGGCTTCCCACTGTTCGTAACTGTTGTTGTCGGCGATGTCCGACATGTAGAAGGCGGTCTTGAAATTGCGCCGGGTGTGCGCGCAGCCGAGATAATGCCCGCCCGGCCCGACCTCGCGGATCGCTTCCATCGCCATGCCCTCGCTCGACAGATCGGGCCCCTTCGCGAAGAGCTGCAGCATCGCGATCTGGTCGGCATCCATCATGAACTTGCCGTAGCCGGCGGCGAGCCCGGCCTCGAGCCAGCCGGCCGAATGCAGCACAAAATTGGTGCCGGCCAGCAGCGTCGGGATCATCGTCGCCAGGCTCTCGTAGGCCGCCTGCGCGTCGGCGATCTTGGCGCCATTCAGCATGCCGCCGGTGCGGAAGGGGAGTTTGTACTTACGGGCAAGCTGCCCGACCATGTAGATCATCATCGCGGGCTCGGGCGTGCCCATCATCGGCGCGCCGGAGAGCATCGAAACGGTAGCAAGGAAGCTGCCGTAGACCATCGGCGCGCCCGGCCGCACGAGCTGGGTGTAGGCGATGCCGGCCAGCACTTCGGCGTTCAACTGCGCGACCGAGCCGCAGGTCGCCGCCGGCGCCATCGCGCCGGCCATGATAAAGGGCGTGACCAGCACGGCCTGTCCGGCGCGCGCATAGACGGTCAGCGCGCCGAGCATGGTCGCGTCCCACACCATCGGCGAGTTGCAGTTGACGACCGAGGTAATGACCGTGTTTTTCGCGACGAAATCCTTGCCGAAGGCGATCTCGGCGAGCGTCACCGTGTCGGCGGCGCGCTCGGGCGCAGTCACGATGCCCATGAACGGCTTGTCTGAATATTTGATGTGCGAATAGACGATGTCGAGATGCCGCTTCGGCACCGGCACGTCGACCGGCTCGCAGATCACGCCGCCCGAATGGTGCAGGTTCGGCGTCATGTAGGCGAGTTTCACGAAATTCTGCAGGTCTTCGAGCGTGCCGTAACGCCGCTCGTTCTCGAAGCCGCGCACGAAAGGCGAGCCGTAGGTCGGGGCGAAGACCGTGTTGCGGCCGCCGATCACGACGTTGCGATCGGGATTCCGCGCGTGCTGCGTGTAGTGCGGCGGCACGGTCGAGAGTTTCTCCATCAGCAGCGCGCGCGGAATATGCACGCGCTCGCCGTCGATTTCGGCGCCGGCCTTGCGCCAGAGCTCGAGCGCCGGCGCGTCGCGGAAGTCGAGCCCGATCTCCTCGAGAATGGTCATCGACTGTTCGTGGATGATCTCGAGCCCGGCCGCGTCGAGCAGCTCGTAGAGCGGGATGTCGCGGGTGATGTAGCGCTGCTGGACGAGCGGCGCCTCCGCGCGCGCCGCGCGCCGCGCTTCGCGACCGCCCCGCCGTGCCGTCGCCTCCGCCATGCTTTTCCGCCTCCCGCGCCGGGGCGTCGGCCGCCCCGCAGCCCGTCGGCCGAGCCTAGGAGCCGGGGCGGAGCGCGGTCAATTGCGGAGAGGCAGGGCGAACACGCCGGCTTTAAGGCCGGGCGCTGGTTCGCGCCGGATCGCCCCGCTAGGCTCCCCGCCATGGAGACCGACGCCGCCAATGCCGCGGAATTTCGCCGCCAGGGCTATACCCGGATCGCCGGCTTCCTGCCCGGGCCCGTGCTGCGCGTGGTCGCCGAGGAATGCCGCATCCTGGAGCGCAACGGCGCCTTCAAGCGCAACGACATGCAGGTGCCCGACGTGCCGGTGGGCTATGCGCCGCTGCCGATCGAGGCGCTGATGAACCTCGCGACCCCGTTCATGGAGAAGATCGTCGGCCGGGCGCTCTGGCCGACCTATTCCTTCCTGCGGATCTATGCGCGCGGCAGCCGGCTCGAGCGGCACCAGGACCGCGACGCCTGCGAGTTCAGCGTGTCGGTGACGCTGGCGAGCGCGACGCCCGAAATCTGGCCGATCCATTTTCGCATGCCGTCGGGCGAGGAACGCGCGATCGACCTGCCGCCCGGCGATGCCGTGATCTATCGCGGCGGCCTGCTCGAACATTGGCGCGAGAAGCTGCCGGCGGAATGGCACATGCAGGCCTTCATGCATTTCGTCGACCGCGACGGACCGCATGCGGCCTGGAAGTACGACAAGCGGGCGGATATCGGGCGGCCCGCCGTGCACGGCTGGAGCCGGGACAGCTAGGCGCGCTGCGCCGCCCCATCGAGCCGGTTCAGCGCGCCTGCGCCGGGCGCTTCATCAGCGCGACCTGCATCCAGACCACGCCGGCCAGCACGATCGCGCCGCCGACGATCTGCAGCAGCGTCGGCAGGTAGCCGAAGACCATCGCGATCAGCACCGAGAAGATCGGGGCGAGGTTGATCATCAGCGTCGCGACGGTGACGCCGACTTTCGAATTGCCGTAGTTCCAGAGCAGCACCGCGGTCGCGGTCGGGCCGACCGCGAGCCAGAGCATCGCGATCGTCTGCGGCGCGGCGGGAATCGCGTCGGTCGGCGCCACCACGCCGAAGGCCAGCGCCGCGACATAGACCAGCCACAGCAGAACCGTGCCGCAGCCGAGCGTCAGCGCGGTGAGCTGAAGCTGGCTCAGGCCTGTCGGTGCGAGCCATGTCTGGGTCTTGAGCGAATACCAGGTCCAGGTGGCCATCGCGAGCACAATGATAATCGCGCCGCTGCGCAGCTCGAGGCTGAAATCCCCGCCGGCGGCGCCGGGCTGTCCGAGCGCGACCAGGATCCCGCCGCCGACCGAGGCGACGAGGCCGATCGCGATCGGCGCACTCAGCCGGGCATGCTGCTCCATGCGCGCCATCAGCACGGCAATCAGCGGCGCCGCGGCGAACAGCGCGGAAATCGTAATCGGATCGCTGAGCGCGATCGAGACGGTGGCGAGCGTCACGAACAGGCCCGCCGCGATCCCGCAGACGACGATGCGCCGCCACGGCAGCGCGCGGAAATGCGCGATGCGCCGGTCGACCGTCAGCATCACGGTCATGAGAATCCCAACGCCGATCGTGTAACGGACCGCCGACAGGAGGTAGATGTCGTAGCCCTCGAGCGCGACGGCGGTCAGCGGCACCATGCTGCCCCAGAGCAGCGAGGTGAAAACCAGCGCGCCGGCGGCGACGAGCTGCGTGCGCGGATCGGTACCGGCCGCCGGTTGCGGCGTGGGAGCCATGGCGGGTGCGGCGCGGCGGCGAAGGGGCGGTCGGTCGCCCCGGTTCAGCGCATCGTCGGCATGACGAACTCGGCGCCGGCGCGGATGCCGGTGGGCCAGCGCGCCGTCACGGTCTTGAGGCGCGTGTAGAAGCGCACGCCTTCCGGCCCGTGCATCGAGTGATCGCCGAACAGCGAGCGCTTCCAGCCGCCGAAGGAGTGGAACGCCATCGGCACCGGGATCGGCACGTTGATGCCGACCATGCCGATGCGGATCCTGGAGGCGAACTCGCGCGCGGCATCGCCGTCGCGGGTGAAGATCGCGGTACCGTTGCCGAACTCGTGGTCATTCACCAGCCTGACGGCGCTGTCGTAGTCACTGGCGCGCACGACCGAGAGCACCGGGCCGAAAATCTCTTCCTTGTAGATGCGCATGTCGGACTTGACGTTGTCGAACAGGCAACCGCCGAGGAAATAGCCGTTCTCGTAGCCCTGCAGCTTCAGGCCGCGGCCGTCGACGACGAGCGTCGCGCCTTCCGCGACGCCGGTGTCGACATAGCCCTTCACCTTTTCGTAGTGCTGCTTCGAAATCAGCGGACCCATGTCGGCGTCGGGATCGGTGGCGGGTCCGACCTTGAGCGACTGGATGCGCGGCACCAGCCGGTCGATCAATTTGTCGCCGACATCGCCGACCGCAACGGCGACCGAGACCGCCATGCAGCGTTCGCCGGCGGAGCCGTAACCCGCGCCCATCAGCGCGTCCGTCGCCTGGTCGAGATCGGCATCGGGCATGACGACCATGTGGTTCTTGGCGCCGCCCAGCGACTGCACGCGCTTATTGTGGGCGGTGCCGGTGTGATAGACGTATTCCGCGATCGGCGTCGAACCGACGAAGCTCACCGCCTGGATGTCGGGATGCTGCAGGATGGCGTCGACCGCCTCCTTGTCACCGTTGACGACGTTGAACACGCCGTCCGGCAGCCCGGCCTCCTTCAGCAGGTCGGCCATCAGCAGCGAGGCCGACGGCACCTTCTCCGAAACCTTGAGGATGAACGTGTTGCCGCAGGTGATGGCGATGGGGAACATCCACATCGGCACCATGGCGGGGAAATTGAACGGCGTGATGCCGGCGACGACACCGAGCGGCTGGCGGATCGCCCAGCTGTCGACATTGGTGCCGACATTCTCGCTGAACTCGCCCTTCAGGAGCTGCGGAATGCCGCAGGCGAATTCGACCACCTCGAGCCCGCGGGTGACCGAACCCTTGGCGTCGTTCAGCACCTTGCCGTGTTCCTCGGAGACGATTTTCGCCATCCGTTCGAGATTGGCCTCGATCAGGCCCTTGAAACGGAACATGACGCGCGAACGCTGCAGCGGGGTGATCGCGGCCCAGGCCGGGAAGGCGTTCTTCGCGACGGCGACCGCCTTGTCGAGCTCGGCGCGGCTGGCGAGCGGCACGTTCGCCGTCACCTCGCCGGTCGCCGGATTGTAAACGTCGCCGAAGCGGCCGCTCGCGCCCTCGACATGCCTGCCGCCGATGAAATGGGTCAGCTTCCGCGCCATCGCTCGATCTCCCTTCGCCGGATTTCGCCGGGTTTATCGCAAGCCGGACGGGCCGGCACAAGGCGGCGTCAGGTCGCGGAGTACCGCATCGTGCGAGCCCGGCATCCGCAATCGCCGCCGAATGCCGCGGTTTTCGGGCTGCCCTCGTTATATTACAGGCCGCGCGGCTGACAGCGACGGCCGCGACTCATATCCTTCACGATTGCAAGCGATTGCCCGATGAGGAGTCTGCAAATGGGATGGGCCATTGCAACACCCTGGGATCGCCGGCTGTCGGCCATGGCCGCCGGCTTCCTGTTGACGATTGCGGCGGCCGCACCGGCCGCCGCGGAAGATCCGCAGCCGCTTCCGCCGCCCGAGGCCAGCGAACTGGCTCTCGAAGGCGTCGGCAAGCTGATGCGGGCGCTCGAACTCTTCATGCAGTCGATTCCGTCTTACGGCCAGCCCTTCATCGACGAGGACGGCAACATCGTGATTCCGCGTCTCGACGATCCGAACGGAACGGACGGGCTGGAAGCGCCGGTCGAAGAAACCGGCACCACCACCTGACGGACGATCGGCCCCGAGTTCGAATGAAAGGGCGGGCCCTGCGGCCCGCCTTTTCGATTTTGCGCCTACTCGATGACGGTCAGCTCGGGCGGCAGCTTCGACAGGATGCGCGCATCCGTCTCGAAGAAGGCCAGCGTGTCGATCTGGAACAGCATGCCTTCGTGCCGCGGCATGAAGAACTGGTTCTCGTAGTTGACGGCGGTGTTGGCGTCGAACACGCGATCGGCGTTGATCTCCGAGAGCGGATCGAAGACGAAGGGGCCGACCCAGTCGGGCGGAAACGCGATGCCCATCTCGTAGCCGCCGATCCAGCCGCGGTTCTTCCACAGATCCTGCCCGTCGTAATAGCGCTTCACGGTCTCGTTGAATTCGTGCACCGGCAGGCCGGGCCGGATCATTTTCGCGATGATCGTCATCGAGTTTGTCGCCCTGTCGCACAGCTCGCGCACGTCCTTCCTCGGTTCGCCCATCGAAAAGGTGCGCGCGAGATTGGCATGGTAGCGGTTGTAGCAGCCGGAGAGATCGACCAGCACCAGCTCGCCCGCCGCGACTTTCTTGCGCGTCGAGATCGAATGCGGCGCGTTGCTCTTCTGGCCCGACAGCACCGGCTGGTATATCGCCGGAAACTCGCCGCCCGCCCTGGTCATCGCGTACATCATCGCGCCGACCACCTCGAGCTCGCGCACGCCGGGCCGGAGTTCCGCCATCGCCGCCTTCATGCCGGCATCCGCGATGCGGCCGGCCTCCTCGATGCATTTCATCTCGGCCGGCGATTTGATCCAGCGCACCTCGAGCATCACATCGGTGCCGTCGACCACCTCGCGGGCGCCGGCCGCCTTCAGCGCATCCTCGAAACGGTGGCTGACGATCCGGTTCGGCCGGTACGAGTACATCTCGATCCCGATCTTGCCGTCGAGCCAGCCCAGCGCCTTCAATTCCAAAGCGATGAACGAGATGCCGTCGCGCATCGAGGTCGACGGGAAGATGCGGATGTCCTCGGCAACCGAGCTGTAGCGGGCCAGAACGGCTTCGCGCTCGGTATCGAAATGGATGTACTTGTCGTTGTCGACGTTGACGGCGATCGCGGAGCAGGGCGGCCACTGGCGCGGGCTCTGGCCCTGGTACCATTCGCACTGATAACCGCCGATGTAACTCAAACCTTCCGGCGCGGTGATCAGCAGCGTCGCGATACCGTTCTTCGCCATGCGTTTTTTCACGCGCTCGAGCCGGCCGCGATATTCCTCGGCCGGGAACGGCGCCTCGGAGGGCGGGCGGCAGTTTTTCAGGACGTCGTCGCGGAAAGTCGGTGTAGCCATGGCGTTTTCTCCCCGGAATTTTGTCGGATTGTTGTCGATCAGCGCGTTTTGTCGAGCATGGTACGCACAAGTTCGGCGATCGCCAGCGAACTCGTGAGGCCCGGCGATTCGATGCCGAACAGGTTGACCAGGCCGGCAATCCCGTGCTGCGCCGGTCCATCGATCCGGAAATCGGCCGCCGGTTCGCCGCGGCCGGAGAGCTTCGGCCGTATGCCGGCATAGCCCGGCACGAGCGCGCCGTCGGGCAGGCCCGGCCAGTAATGGCGGATCGATTCGTAGAACGCGTCGGCGCGCGACGGATCGACGGCATAGTCGAGCGTCTCGACCCATTCGACATCGGGGCCGAAGCGCGCGCGACCGTCGAGATCGTGCGTCACATGGATGCCCAGCCCGCCCGGTTCCGGCACCGGATAGATCAGCCGGCCGAACGGGCTTTTGCCCTGCAGCAGAAAGTAATTGCCCTTGGCGATGAAGCGTCGCGGGACCGCGGCCGCCGGCAGCCCCTCGACCGCCTGCGCGACCGACTGGGCGCCGAGGCCCGCGGCATTGACGATCCGGCGCGCGGCGAGCCGCATCGGCTCGGCGCCGCCGCATTGCACGTCGAACCCGTCCGGCGTCGGCGTCGCGCGTTCGAAAGGCGTGTTGAAGGCGATCATCGCGCCGTTCGCTTCGGCATCGCCCTCGAGCGCCTGCATGTAGCCGTGGCTGTCGACGATGCCGGTCGAGCCCGAGAGCAGCGCGCCGCTGGCGCGCAGCGCCGGTTCGAGCGCGCGCGCCGCCGCGCCGTCGATCGCGCGCATGTCCTCGACGCCGTTCGCCTGCGCGCGCGCCAGGATCGCCGAAAGCGCGGGTTCCTGGCCCGGGTCGCTCGCGACGATCAGCTTGCCGCAGTTCCTGTACGCGATGCCGTGGCTGTTGCAGTAGGCGTAGAGACTGTGCTTGCCCGTGAGACAGAGCTGCGCCTTCAGGCTGCCGGTCTCGTAATAGATGCCGGCGTGGATCACTTCGCTGTTGCGCGCGCTGGTCTCGGTGCCGATCGCGTCGTGCCGCTCGACCAGGATCACCTCGTGACCGGCCAGCGCGAGCGCGCGGGCGCAGGCGAGCCCGATCACGCCGCCGCCGACGACGAGACAATCGGTCGAGGCGGTGGGCGCGGTCACGGCGCACGCCGGGCGGCGGCGCGCCGGTCGAGCTGCGCCTCGCGCCAAAGGATGAACAGGTTGGCACCGACGATCAGTGCGCCGCCGACGAAGGTCGGCCAGCCCGGCAGGACCGCAAAGATCAGCCAGTCGAATGCCACCGCGAACAGCAAATGCGTGTAGTCGAGCGGCACGACCAGGCTCGCTTCGCCGAATCGGTAGGCCTCGGCCATCAGGTACCAGGCCAGCGTGCCGGCAACGGCGACCAGCGCGAACTGCCAGATCGCGTCGCCGGTCGGCGTGATCCAGAGAAAGGGCAGGGCCAATGCCGGCAGCACCGCGACGATCAGGCCGAAATAGAACAGTATCGCGGGGCTGGTTTCGGTGAGCGCCAGGCGGCGCGTCAGGATGACGGTGCCGGCGTAGCAGACCGCCGAGGCGACCGCGAGCATCGTCGCCAGGTCGAGCGTGCCGTCGGCCGGGCGCACGATGATCAGGATGCCGGCAAATCCGACCAGGATCGCGGCCCAGCGGCGCGGGCCGACCCGCTCGCCCAGCAGAAGGGCGGCAAACATCGCGACGAACAACGGTGCCGCGAAGTTGATGCTGATCGCCTTCGAAATCGTCATGTGCCCGAGCGCATAGATGAACGTCGCCATCGATCCCAGCGCGAACAAGCCGCGCGCCAGGTGCGTGACGGGACGCCTGGTGCCGAGCAAATGCATGCCGCCGGCGCGCCAGGCGAGCCAGATCGCCATCGGCACCGACAGAAGCCGCGCGAATACGATGAGCTGGAGCGTCGGATAGTCGGCTTCCAGCGCCTTTGCGGCGGCATTGAGGATCGAAAAGCAGAAGACGGCCAGCACCATCAGCACCGCCGCCCGGTAGGGCGCGAATGCGACCGGTCCGGCGGGCGGTGGGGCGAGGCTCATGTGTCGGACGGAATCTGGCCGATGTTGGGCTCCAACTTGATCCTGCTGGCCCGGTGCTCGCGGTGGATGAGGTAGACGCCCGAGGCCACCATGATCCCGGCGCCGACGAACACCCACAGGTCGGGCAGCTCGTCCCAGATCAGCCAGCCGTAGAACGAGCCCCAGACCAGCGCCGTGTATTCCAGCGGCGCGATCAGCGAAACCTCGCCGTAGCGGAAGGCCTGCGTCAGGCAGAGCTGCGCGATCGTCGTCAGCAGCATCACCACCGCGATCGGCACGATGTCGGCGGCCACCGGCATGCGCCAGTCGAAAGGCAGCAGCGCGCCGGTGGCGACGAGGCCGATGGCGCTGAACCAGAACATCAGGCTGGGCAGGCTTTCGGTTGCCGCCAGCCGCCGCGAGGTGATGAGGCCGAAGGCATAGAGGATGCCCGAACCGAGCGCGGCGATCGCCCCCCAGCTCAGCGGCACCATGCCGGGCCGGATGATGACGAGCACGCCGATGAAGCCGACGACGATCGCGATCCAGCGCCGCGGCCCGACTTTCTCGCCCAGCAGCGGAATCGAGAGGATCGCCATGAAGAGCGGCGAGGCGAACCCGATCGACACCGCCTCGGCCAGCGGCAGCAGCTTGAGCGCGATGAAATAGGTGCCGATCGAGGTGAGCGCGATCACCGTGCGCGCGATATGCAGCGGCAGGCGGCGCGTGCGGATGTCCGGCCAGCCGTTGCCGTGCCGGTGCGCGAGCCAGATCGCGAAGGCCGGGCCGACGATGCGGCCGATGAACAGGATCTGGATCACGCCATAGCCGGCGGTCAGCCACTTGGCCGAGGCGTCGACCAGCGCATACATCGCGACCGCCGCAAGCATGAAGATCATCGCCTTGACCGGCGCGGCGCGCGGGCCGCCGTTCGACGCGATCGCGCTCACGAACCGGCCGCCCGACGGATCGCGATCTCGCGCCGCAACACGTAGAGATTGGCGAGCACGACGATCAGCGCGCCCGCCAGCATGGTCCAGGTCGGGATGTCGCCCCAGAACATCACGCCGAACAGCATGCCCCAGAGCAGGCCGGTATACTCGATCGGCGCGATGTACGAGACCTCGCCGTAACGGAAGGCCTGGTTGAGGCAGAACTGCCCGATGCTGCCCGTGACGCCCACCAGCAGGAAGATCCAGAGATCGTCCCAGGTCGGCGTCACCCAGTTGAAGGGCAGAGTCGCGCCGGTGACGAGGATCACACTGACCGAATAGTAGAACAGGATCGTGTGGCTGAGCTCGGTGCGGCTGAGCTGGCGCGAGGTGATGAGCGTCACCGCATAGGTGAAGGCCGAGATCAGCGCCAGCGCGGCGCCCCAGCCGATCTCGATGCCGCCCGGTCCGCTGCCCGGTCCGGCGATCAGCAGCACGCCGAAGAAGCCGACGACGACCGCCGACCAGCGTCGCGGCCCGATGCGCTCGCGCAACAGCGGCACCGACAGCGCCGTCATGAACAGCGGCGCCGCGAAGCCGACCGCGATCGCGTCGGCCAGCGGCATCAGTCGCAGCGCATAATAGAAGGTGATCATGGTGATGATGTTGAAGAGAGATCGCAGCGCGTGCCCGCCGAGCCGATGCGTGCGCAGTGTCCGGATACCGCCGAAACGAAGGGCCAGCGCGATCGCGAAGGCGAGGCCGATGCAGTAGCGCAGGAAGCCGATCTGCGGGATCGGGTAGTCGGCGGTCAGCCATTTGACGCCGGCATCGAGCGTCGCCAGGCAGAACACCGCCGCCAGCATGAACAGGACTGCCCGCCCCGGCGCGAAACGCAGCCCGTCCTTGACTTCGATCGCGCCCATGAAACGGCCTTGCGCATCCCCGTCGGCAGTTCTGCCTAGCGGGTTCAAGCCGGGCCCACCAGCCCCAAATCGGCAGGTCTGGGCTGCGTTGAGGCCAAGCCGGAGGCGGGTTACAGTCGCCCGAACGCAACCCACGCGATTCTCCGGCATGCCGCTCGATATCGTTCCATCGGTCTGTCCGCACGATTGCCCGAGCACGTGCGCGCTCGAGGTCGAGCGGCTGGCGCCGGATCGCATCGGGCGGGTGCGCGGCGCGGCCGGCAACAGCTACACCGCCGGCGTGATCTGCGCGAAGGTCGCGCGTTATGCCGAGCGCCAGCATCATCCCGACCGGCTCGGCCGGCCCCTGCAGCGCATCGGCGCCAAGGGCGAGGGCATGTCTTCGTTCCGGCCGATCTCCTGGGACCAGGCGCTCGACGCGGTGGCCGACGCCTTCCTGAAAGCCGAGGCGCGCTACGGCAGCGAAACCGTCTGGCCGTATTTCTATGCCGGCACGATGGGGTATGTGCAGCGCGACGGCATCGAACGCCTGCGCCATGCCAAGCGCTACTCGCGCTACAAGCAGACGATCTGCGTCACGCTCGCAGATTCGGGCTGGATCGCTGCGACCGGTTCGCGGCGCGGCGTCGATCCGCGCGAAATGGCGGAGTCGGACCTGATCGTGATCTGGGGCGGCAATCCGGTCGCCACCCAGGTCAACGTCATGACCCATGTCAGCCGCGCGCGGAAGGCGCGCGGCGCGAAGCTGGTCGTGGTCGATCCCTATCGCACCGGGACGGCCGAGCAGGCCGATTTGCATATCATGCCGAAACCCGGCACCGATGCGGCGGTCGTGTGCGCGACGATCAACGTACTGTTCGCCGAGGGGCTCGCCGATCTCGACTATATGGCGAAGTACACCGACGCGCCGGGCGAGCTGCGCCAGCATGTCAGCAGCCGCACGCCGGAATGGGCCGAGGCGATCTCGGGCGTGCCGGCTGAGACGATCCGCGAGTTCGCGCGGCTTTACGGTTCGACCAGGCGCAGTTTCATCCGCGTCGGCTACGGGTTCAGCCGCTCGCGCAATGGCCCGGTGCAGGTGCATGCGGTTGCCTGCCTGCCGGCGGTGACCGGCGCCTGGCAGGTGAAGGGCGGCGGCGCGCTCTATGCCAACACCGCGATTTATCATCTCAATCGCAGCGTCATCGAGGGTCACGCGATGATGGACCCGTCGATCCGGCTGCTCGATCAGTCGCGCATCGGCCCGATCCTGACCGGCGACAAGCGCGACCTCGGCGAAGGCCCGCCGGTCACGGCGATGCTGATCCAGAACACCAACCCGGCGTCGGTCTGCCCGGAAAGTCTCAAGGTGCGCGAAGGCTTCATGCGCGACGATCTCTTCGTCTGCGTGCACGAGCAGTTCATGACCGATACCGCGAAGATGGCCGACATCGTGCTGCCGGCGACGACCTTCCTCGAGCATGACGACATCTACACCTCGAGCGGTCACACGCATCTGCAGCTTGCGCGCAAGGTGGTCGAGCCGTTCGCCGAGGCGCGACCCAACCATTTCGTGATCTGCGAGCTGGCGAGGCGCCTCGGCGTCGACCATCCGAGCTTCCGCATGAGCGAGTGGGAGTTGATCGAGGAGACGCTCAAGGTCTCGAAGCAGCCGCCGACCGCCTCGTTCCATGAGGGCAAGTGGCTCGACTGCGCGCTGCCGTTCGAGACCGCGCATTATCTCGACGGGTTCGGGTATCCCGACAAGAAGTTCCGCTTCAGGCCGAAATGGGACGAGATGGGCCCGGAGTTCGCCGACCTGCCGACGCTGCCCGACCATTGCGACATCATCGAACGGGCCGATGACGAGCATCCGTTCCGGCTGGTGGCGGCGCCGGCGCGCCAGTTCCTCAATTCGACCTTTACGGAGACGCCGGGGTCGAAGGCGCGCGAGATCCGTCCTTCGGTGATGATGCATCCCGAGGATTGCCGGCGCCTCGGCATCGCCGACGGGACACGCGTGAGGGTCGGCAACCGGCGCGGCGCGATCGTCCTCCACGCCAGGGAATTCGACGGGCTCCAGCCCGGCGTGGTCGTGATCGAGAGCATCTGGCCCAACGACGCTTTCGAGGGCGGCATCGGTGTCAATGCGCTGACCAGCGCCGATGCCGGACCGCCGCGCGGCGGCGCCGTCTTTCACGATACGGCGGTCTGGGTGCGCGCGGCGTGACCCGCCCGCCCGACCGGAGCTCGACCGCCCTTCGCCGCCCGGTCCTGTCGCGCCGCCCGCATGTGATCGTTCTCGGCAACGAGAAGGGCGGCTCCGGCAAGTCCACGACCGCCATGCATGTGATCGTCGCGCTGCTGAACGACGGCTGGAACGTCGGGAGCCTCGACCTCGATGCGCGCCAGGGCACGCTCTCGCGCTATGTCGAGAACCGGCTCGCGACATCGAAGGAGCTGGAGCTGCCGATGCCGCTGCACCGGCGGCTGGCGCGCAGCAATGTCGATTCCGTCGCCGCGCAGCGCGCCGACGAGACCGCACGTTTCGCCGCGACCATGGCCGAGGTTGCCGACGTCGATTTTGTGGTCGTCGATACGCCGGGCAGCGACAGCCACCTCTCGCGCCTCGGCCACGCTCGCGCCGATACGCTGGTCACGCCGATGAACGACAGTTTGCTCGACCTCGACCTGCTCGCGCGCTTCGACGCGGAAGGCAGGAAAATCGTCGGCCCGTCGATCTATGCCGAGATGGTCTGGGAGCAGAAGAAGGCGCGGGCGCTGGCCGACGGCGGGTCGGTCGACTGGATCGTGCTGCGCAACCGGCTCTCGCACCTCGACGCCCGCAACAAGCGGCGCATCGGCAGGCTGCTGGAGGATCTGTCGCGCCGCATCGGCTTCCGGCTGGCGCCGGGGCTCTCGGAGCGCGTGATCTTCCGGGAGCTGTTCGCGCGCGGGCTTACCCTGTTCGATTTGCGCCGGAAGGGCGCGGGCGTCACCCTTACCATGTCGCACCTTGCCGCCCGGCAGGAGGTGCGGGGATTGCTGGAAGCGATCGGCCTGCCGGAACGCGCGCCGGCGCGCGGCTGAGCGGGGCTGGAACCGCGGCCGCGAACGCCCAGATAGAGACGAGGAACCAGCCATGAGCAAGGACAGCAGCAAGGTTCCGGCGCCGAAGGCGGGTAAGGGCGACGTCGCCGCCTTCCTCGAACGGCTCGCTGCGACGCCGGCGCCGCATTCCGGCGGCCGCGCCGGACGGCTGATCTTCGCGATGGATGCGACTGCCAGCCGCCAGCCGAGCTGGGACCGGGCCTGCCACATCCAGAGTCAGATGTTCGTCGAAACCGCCAAGCTGGGCGGGCTCGAGATCCAGCTCGCCTTCTATCGCGGCTTCGGCGAGTTCCGTGCCGCGCCCTGGCATCGCAGCGCGGATGCGCTGCTTGCGGAGATGCGGCGCGTCGCCTGCATCGGCGGGCTGACGCAGCTCGCGAAGGTCCTGCGGCATGCCTGCAACGAGGCGAAGAAGGGCAAGGTCGATGCGCTGGTCTTCGTCGGCGACGCATTCGAGGAGGATATCGACCGGGTCTGCCACATCGCCGGTCAGCTTGGCGTACTCGGCGTGCCCTGCTTCATGTTTCAGGAACGCAGTGCGGAAGCGGTGACGTTCGCCTTCAAGGAGATCGCCCGGCTGACGCGCGGCGCCTTTTGCCGCTTCGATGCGTCGAGCCCGCAGCAATTGCGCGACCTGCTGGCGGCGGTCGCGGTCTTCGCCTCGGGCGGCCGCAAGGCGCTGAGCGACTATTCGCGCAAGGCGGGCCAACCGGCGCGGCTGCTGCTCGAGCAGCTCGGCGCCAAGGCCTGAGCGGCGGGCACGCATGGCCTACGTCCTGATCGGCGCGGCGGCGCTGATACTGCTGTTCACCGGTCTGCGCTGGTTCGTGCGCGCGGATCCCGCAAGCGTGACAACCGCGCTCAAGGTGACGGCGATCGTACTTGGCGTGACGGGCGTCGTCCTGCTGGCGGTCGGCGGGCGGATCGGGCTGGTTCTGATGCTGGCCGGCTTGCTGATGCCGCTCGTCGTTCGCTGGCGCAATGCCCGCCGCCTCGCCGGCATGCGCAGCGGTCCGGCGTCCGGTCCGGGCGCCGGCGGATCGTCGCGCGTCGACACGGAATATTTCGCCATGACGCTCGACCATGAGAGCGGCGCGCTCGACGGCGAGGTGCGCAAGGGTCCGCAGCGCGGCAGCCGCCTCTCGGCGCTCGACCTGCCGGCCCTGCTTGGCCTGTTCTCCGACTGCGGCGACGATGCCGCCTCGCAGCAGGTCCTGTCCGCCTATCTCGATCGCCATCACGAAGGCTGGCGCGAGACGGCGGCGCCGGGCATGGACGGGCAGACCGGCCAAGCGGGCGGCGCGCCGGCCGCGCTGACCCGGGACGAGGCCTTCCGCATCCTCGGGCTGGAGCCGGGCGCCGACGAGGCGGCAATCAAGGCCGCGCACCACCGGCTGATGAAGAAGTTTCATCCCGACCAGGGCGGTTCGGCTTGGTTCGCGGCGCGCATCAACGAGGCGCGGGACCTGCTGATCGGCCCCTGAATTGCCCCGCCCGCCTCGGTTGCGTGGCGGCAAGCCGCTGTGGCACAAGACCCCCGCCGATCGGCCGATTTAAGCCGATTCCTGACCGAGCGTCCGATGAGCAAACGCGTTCGAAAAGCGATTTTTCCCGTGGGCGGGCTGGGCGTGCGGTTTCTGCCGGCCACCAAATCGGTGCCCAAGGAAATGCTGCCGGTCGTCGACAAGCCGCTGATCCAGTATGCGGTCGAGGAGGCGCGCGCCGCCGGCATCGAGGATTTCATCTTCGTGACCGGGCGCGGCAAGAGCGCGATCGAGGACCATTTCGACCGCGCGCCCGAACTCGAACGCGAGCTCAGGGACCGCAACAAGCGCGGGCAGCTCGCCGCCATCGACGGGCTCGCGCTCGAGCCCGGTCGCTTCTCCTACGTGCGCCAGCAGGAGCCGCTCGGCCTCGGTCATGCGGTCTGGTGCGCGCACGCGCTGGTTGGCGACGAGCCGGTCGCCGTGCTGCTGTGCGACGACATGATCCTGGGCGAGACGCCGTGCCTCAAGCAGATGGTCGATGCGCACGAGCGAACCGGCGGCAACATGATTGCGGTCATGGACGTGGCGCGCGAGCACACCAAGCTTTACGGCATCCTGACGCCGGGCCGCGAGGACGGGCGCCTCGTCGAAGTGAAGGGGCTGGTTGAGAAGCCGGAGCCGGCGAAAGCGGCTTCGACGCTCGCGATCATCGGTCGCTACATCCTGCAACCGAAGGTCTTCCCGCTGCTCGGGCGCCACCAGCGCGGTGCCGGCAACGAGATCCAGCTCACCGACGCGCTCGCCGCCATGATCGGCGACGGGCCGTTCCACGGCTATCGTTTCGAGGGCACGCGCTTCGATTGCGGCGACAAGGCGGGCTTCATCGAGGCGAACGTCGCCTATGCGCTGCGTCATCCCGAGATCGGCCGCAAGGTCGCGGCCGCGCTCGGCCGGCTCGCGGTCGACTGAGGCGACGCCATGCGTATCGCCATGATCGGTGCCGGTTATGTCGGGCTCGTCTCGGGCGCCTGCTTCTCCGAGTTCGGCGTCGATGTCGTCTGCGTCGACAAGGACGCCCGCAAGGTCGCCGCGCTGCGCGAAGGCCGCATCCCGATCTTCGAGCCGGGCCTCGAGCGGCTGGTGAGGAGCAACCTGCGCGCGGGCCGCCTCTCTTTCGTGACAGATATCTCCGATGCCGTACCCGGCGCCGATGCGATCTTCATCGCCGTTGGTACGCCGAGCCGCCGCGGCGACGGGCACGCCGATCTCACCTATGTCTACGATGCGGCGCGCGAGATCGCCGGCGCGCTCACCGGTCCCGCACTCATCGTCACCAAGTCGACCGTTCCTGTCGGAACCGGCCGCGAGGTGGCGCGGATCGTGCGCGAGGCGCGCCCCGATGCCGACGTCGACGTGGTATCGAACCCCGAATTCCTGCGCGAAGGTTCGGCGATCAACGATTTCATGCGGCCCGACCGCATCGTGATCGGCGCCGAGAGCGAACGCGCGCGAGAGACCATGCGCCAGCTCTACCGGCCGCTCTACCTGATCGAGACGCCGATCGTCTTCACCGGGCTTGAGACGGCTGAGCTCATCAAGTACGCCGCCAACAGCTTCCTCGCGGCCAAGATCACCTTCATCAACGAGATCGCCGATCTTTGCGAGCGCGTTGGCGCCGACGTGCACGATGTCGCACGCGGCATCGGCCTCGACGGGCGCATCGGCCGCAAGTTCCTGCATCCGGGCCCCGGCTATGGCGGCTCCTGCTTCCCGAAGGACACGCTGGCGCTCGTGCGCACGGCGCAGAAGGCCGGCGCGCCGCTGCGGCTCATCGAGACGGTCGTTGCGGTCAACGATGCGCGCAAGGAGGCGATGGCGGGTCGCATCGCGGCCGCCTGCGGCGGCTCGGTCGACGGCAAGACCATCGCCGCGCTCGGCCTCACCTTCAAGCCGAACACCGACGACATGCGCGACGCGCCGAGCCTTGCGATCCTGCCGATGCTGGTCCAGCAGGGTGCGCGCATCCGCGCCTTCGATCCCGAGGGCATGGACGAGGCGCGGCCGCTGCTGCCGGATGTCGAATTCTGCCGCGATGCCTACGACGCCATAACCGGCGCCGATGCGGTCGTGGTGCTGACCGAATGGAACGAGTTCCGCGCGCTCGATCCCGCCCGCATGAAGAGGCTCTTGCGCCGGCCGGTGATGGTCGACCTGCGCAATATCTACGAGCCCGGCACAATGAAGGCCGCCGGCATCGACTATAGCTGCGTCGGCCGGCCCGACCCGGCGGGCGCCTGAGCGACATGACCGACGACGCCGAGATCGATTCCCACCGGTTCGATCCGACGATCCTGCGCGAGTACGACATTCGCGGCACGGTGGACAGGAACCTGCACCAGCGCGATGCCTGGGCGCTCGGCCGCAGCTTCGGTGCGCTGCTGCGCGAAGCGGGCGCGACGACGGTGTGCGTTGCGCGCGACGGCCGCGCCTCGAGCCCGCCGCTCGAAGCCGCGCTGGTCAACGCGCTGCGCGATTCCGGCATCGAGGTCTGGCGGCTCGGCCTCGGTCCGACGCCCATGCTCTATTTCGCGACCGTCACGCTCGCGGCCGGCGGCGGGGTGATGGTGACGGGCTCGCACAATCCCGCCGACATGAACGGCTTCAAGATGATGCTGGGCGGGCGCGCCTTCTGGGGCGAGGACATCAGGAAGCTCGGCGCGATCGCGGCCGCGGGCGCCTGGGGCGAGAAGGCCAAGGGGCATGCCCGCGGCAAGGTCGAGATGCGCGACCTGCTGACCGACTATGTCAACGCGGTCGCCGGCGCCTACAGATCGGGCCGCACGCTCAGGATCGCCTGGGATGCCGGCAACGGTGCGGCTGGCGAGGCGATGGCGCGCGTCGCGAAACGCCTGCCGGGCGAGCACATCCTGCTCTACGAAAAGATCGACGCAACCTTCCCGAACCACCATCCGGATCCGACCGTGCCGGCCAATCTCGCCGACCTGATCGAAACCGTGCGACGCGAGAAATGCGATGCCGGTATCGCTTTCGATGGCGACGGCGACCGGATCGGCGTGGTCGACGGCGAGGGCCGCATCCTCTGGGGCGACCAGCTTCTCGCGATCCTCGCACGCGAACTGCTGGCGCGCCGGCCCGGCGCGACCGTGATCGCCGACGTCAAGGCGAGCCAGGTGCTGTTCGACGAGATCGCCCGCGCCGGCGGCAAGCCGTTGATGTGGAAGACCGGTCATTCGCTGATCAAATCGAAGATGGTCGAGACCGGGGCGCCGCTCGCCGGCGAGATGAGCGGCCATATCTTCTACGGCGACGGCTGGTACGGGTTCGACGATGCGCTCTACGCGGCGGTTCGCCTGCTCTCGATCCTTGCGAGCAGCGACCAGAGCCTCGCCGAGCTGCGCGACGGGTTGCTTGCGGTCGTCAACACGCCGGAGCTGCGCATCGAGTGCGACGAGGCGCGCAAGTTCGCGATCGTCGGCGAGGTCGCGGACCGGCTGCGCCGGGCCGGCGCCAGGGTCGACGATGTCGATGGCGTACGTGTGACGACGGACGATGGCTGGTGGCTGTTGCGGGCCTCGAACACGCAAGCCGTACTGGTGGCGCGCTGCGAGGCGCGCGACGAGGCCGGGTTGAAACGGCTCGAGGATGCGCTCAAGGCGCAGCTCACCGCGAGCGGCGTCGCCTTCAACCTGTCGGCCGGGCACTGACCGCCCGACCGGTGCCATCGGTTACGGCCGCGCCAGCCGCCAGGCGGCGGCGATGCCGCCAAGGCCCAGCGGAATGAACGCCAGGAACACCCAGACGGCAACCGTTTCGGCAATCTGCCGGTCGATCGCGGCGTTGCTGCTAGCTTCCGCGAAGCCCAGCCCGTTCGCCACGATCCCGACCGCGGCCGCCCCCACCGCGTAGCCCAGCATCTGCACAGTCGGAAGTGCGCCCGCCGTGCGCTCCCGATCGCCGGCCCGGGCCGACGTCACCGTCCGCCGAATGACATAGGCCCAGCACAGGCCGAACCCGCCGCCCTGCATTGTGGCTGCGAGTATAATGAGGGTCAGCGACCCGACCGGAATCGCGTAAGCGAAGAGCGCCGTGCCCGCGACGACAATCGCGCTGCCGACCCGGATGCACCGCGTCTCGTCGAATGGCCAGCGCGCGACCAGCATCGCCGCGAGCGACCACGCCACGGATTCCAGCGCCGCGAGATAGCCGAACTCGAGCGGCGACATGCCATGCAGCCGTTCGAGGAGCAAAGGCCCGTAGGTCGAGAACGAGATGGTGGACAACGCCAGCAGAAAGGCCATTGCCAGTCCCGCCGCCACGGGCGCAACACCGAGCGATCGGCCGGGTAAGAGCGTTACGTCGCCGCGTCGATCGGCGTTCACGCAGCCGGCGAGCAGCACAATGCCGGTCAGGACGGCGGCCAGCGAGATCCACCAGATTTCCACGACGCTCGCCACGCCGATCACGAGTACCGCTGACACAAGAAACATCAGCGAACGAACCGGCACGCCGGTGTCGTCCCCGCGGCTTTGCGTGGCGGCGCGTCGGAGCAGCGCTGGCGCTGCCACCACAATGAGGACGGACTGCGTCGCAAAAAGCCAGAAGGCGCCTTGCCAGAAACCGATCTCCGCGAAGAGCCCGCCCGCCAGCGGCCCGACCAGCGCGGAGACACCCCAGACCAGCGACACGGCGGCATAGGCGCGCGCCCACAAACGGTCGGGAAAGTAGACGGCGATGCCGATATTGCAGAGTGCCAACATCGCGCCGCCGCCGATGCCCTGTAGCAGCCGGCCGGCAAGAAAGCCGGCCATATCCCATGATACGGCCGTGACGATGCAGCCTAGTGCGAAGACGGCCGCCGTCAGGGCTAGCATGCGTGCGATACCGAAGCGCGTCGCCAGCAGTCCGCCGCAAGCGGCCGCGACGATCGCGCCGACGAGTTCCAGCATCCATGCCCAGGCAACCCAGGCGACACCGCCGAGTTCGGCGACGGCGCCGGGCATGACGGTGGTGACCATCGTCATGTCGGCTGCGTGGAGCCAGATCCCGGCGCAGATCAGCACCAGGATGGGTCCGCGGCCTTCGGAGAATAGGCCGCGCCGCACGCTTGCTTCGGTTTCGCTGACTTGCATGAAGCGACGCCGCTTGACTCAAGGGGTTGGCGATCCCGCCCGAGTGAGTTAATATAGAAACAATTGTGTTTCTATATTAAAGACGGCGTGCCGACAAGCGGAGCGACGATGACCAGGGACGACGAGCTGCTACTGCTCCTGAAGACGGAAGGTCCCCTGACTGTTGGACATCTGGTGAAGCGGCTCAAGCTGACGCCGCAGGGTCTGCGCCGGCGGCTGGAGGCGTTGGCGGTCGACGCGCTGGTCGAGGCCACGACGGAACGCGCCGGGGTCGGCCGGCCGCGCAAACGCTGGCGGCTGACGGCGCAGGGCAACGCGCGCTTTCCCGATCGGCACGACGAGCTGGTGGTCGAACTGATAGAGCAGGTACGCCGGGAACTGGGGCCGTCAGCGCTCGATCGGCTGATTTCGGGCCGTGAAACGGCTCAGCGCCGGCGTTATGCAGCCGCTTTGCCGAAGCGGGCGAGCCTCGCCGAACGCACGCGGCGGCTCGCGCGGTTGCGAAGCGAAGAAGGTTACATGGCAGAGGTCCGGCCCGCCGTCGGTGGCGGCCTGCTGCTGATCGAACATCACTGCCCCATCTGCGCGGCGGCGACGGTCTGTCAGGGGTTTTGCCGCAGCGAACTCGACGTGTTCCGCTCGGTGCTCGGCGCCGAAGTCAGCGTTGAGCGCGAGAGCCACATCGTGGCGGGCGCGCCGCGTTGCGTGTACCGCGTGCAGGCGGGCGCGACAGAACGCGATGACGGCGACAAGGCCGGAAGCGGAAACAGGGCCGACGGCAAGTGGAGACGTCGTGCCGGCGGGCGAGCCTAGTTCGGATTGGCCGCCACGATCGCGCCGGCCTTGAGCACGATGCAGGGCTGGTCGAGCGCCTGCAGCGTGCGGCAGGCGTCGAAGGCCTCGCGTTCGCCGATGCCGACGAGGCGGGCGCGATAGATCGTGCCGAGCTCGTTGACGAGCTGCTCGACCTGGATGCGGGCGTTGCCGAGTTGCGCCGGCGCGCGCTGGCCGGCATTGAACGCCGCCGCCCGCGCCGCCTCGAACTTGCCGAAGGCGCCGACCTGGATGCCCCAGAGCGCGTTCGGATCGTTCGGCTTGGTTGAGGGCAGGGCGGTCTCGCCGACATCGCCCTGACCGGTATCGCTCAGGCTCACGCCGTTGGTCAGTGGGATCTGGGTGACGGTCGATCTGGTCGACGCCGTCGTCGCCGGCTCGACCGGCGCCGGCTCCATGAGCGCCGTGTCGATCACAGCCGCGATGCTGCCCGCGGGCGGTGCCTCGACGGGCGCGATCGTTGTGGCGGTCTGCAGGGCCGGGTTGGCCGCCAGCAGGACCGGTACGCTCGGATCGGGCTTGGTCGGCGGCGGCGCTGATGCGGCCATCAGCACCGGCCCGGCGCGATCGAAGGCGGCATCCATCAGCGTCGCCATCTGCTGGTCGCGGCCGGCGGCGGTCTTGCCGCCCAGCACGACGCCGACCAGGCGGCGGCCGTCGCGCAGCGCGGAGAAGGCAAGATTGAACCCCGAAGCGCGGATATATCCGGTCTTGAGCCCGTCCGCGCCCTCATAGGCCATCATCAGCCGATTGTGGCTCTTGTAGGTGACGCCGTTGAACGAAAACCTGGTGGTCGCGAAAAAATGATAGAAGCCCGGGAAATCGACGATCAGGTGCCGCGCCAGCGTGACCATGTCGCGCGCGGTCGTGACCTGGCCCGAATCCGGCAGGCCCGAGGCGTTGCGGAACGTCGTGTTCATCATGCCGAGCGAGCGCGCCTTCTCGGTCATCAGGCGCGCAAAATCGGATTCGGTGCCGCCGAGCGTTTCGCCGACGACCGTCGCGACGTCGTTCGCCGAACGCACGACCAGCGCCATGATCGCCTGCTCTACCGTGATGGTCTGGCCCGGACGCAGCGAGAGATTGGTGGCGGGCATGCCGGCCGCCCGGGCCGAGGCGGTCATCTTGCTGTCGAGGCGCAGCTTGCCGTTCTGCACCGCCTCGAACAGCAGATAGAGCGTCATCATCTTGGTGAGCGAAGCGGGATAGGCCTGCGCGTCGGGGCTGCGGCTGCGCAGCACTTCGCCGGTCACGGCGTCGACGATGATGTCGGCATAGACGCGCGCTTCGGCGTTCGTAGCGGTCAGCGGCGGCGCCACCGCGCCTGCGAGCACCAGCGCGACGGCAAGACCTGCAAAAAATCGGATCGGACCCCCGGTCGAAACCCCTCGCCGGAGGGTCATTCGGCACAACCGCATCGATCCCAGGTTCCCCCTTGACCCGTCTGGTGGGCCGACTCAGCTAGTCTATGAAAAACAACGATTCTTGTCCAGTTTCCCGATTGTTCTTGAGGGAACGCATGAGCCGTCGGGCGATCCGGCGGGCGTCGCAACCGCCTGCCGGCCCATGATATGACTCTTGCAGCCATGACCGACCCCCATATCTTGCGCTCCCGCCCCGACGGTCCGGACTCCGGCCCGGCGCATCGCGCGGGCCAATCGTGGTTCCCGACGCCGCTGCCGCCCCGTCTCGTCGCCGGCACTATCCGAAAGAAGCGTCGAACGCTCGGCATCGGCGCGCTGGGGCTCGCTCTGCTGGTCGCCGCCTGCACCTACGGCGATTTCGGCAACATCGACAATCCGGCGGTCCGGCGCGTGCAGTGGTTCTCCTACGCCAAGGGCGAGGACATTGCCGCGGCCTGCGTCGAGGGCGCCTCGGAGCGCTACCGGCTGATTTACAACGCCGACTTCCGCAACCAGGTCCGCGCCTACGAAGTGACCGCCGACGGCACCGGCGGCGCGTTCTATATCGCGCGCGCCGTGCCGGGCGGCGCCGCGCTTGCGGATTTCAGCGTGCTCGACACGCATGGCTGGTGGCGCTGGTACAAGTCCGAGCAGCCGCTCGATGCGGCCATGCTCAACGATTTGCGCACGCGTCTGGTGGACGACGGTTACTTCGATCGTCGCGGCGGCCTCGTTCGGCTGAGCTCGTACGACTACTACTGGCTGGTAACCGGGTGCGTCGACGGCAAGTTCGAATCGGGCGCCTGGACCAACGCTCAAAGCAGGCTCACGCAGCTGAGCTTCGCCGAGCTGCTGTTCTCGCTGGACGAAACCGGCCTCCCGGTCGCGGCCCCGCGCTGGGTGTCGCCGGGCGAACGCTACGGCATGGTCAGCCATATCGGCGACGACGTCACGGTGGGCCCGTTCTGGATCACGGTCGACGACGTGGCATCCAACAAGTAACGGCGGCGCTTTGCCGCCGGGCCGGCGCGCGGTGGCGAAGCGGTGGCGGCGCGGTAACCGCGCCGCGTATGCAGCGGAAATATGGCGCCGGCGCGGCTTACGGCCCCGCACGGTATTTCGCGGGCCGGGGTCTTTGCCCGCCGCCGCGCGATCCCATATCATGGGGCCTTGGCGACTCATTCCTTGCGGTTCCAGACACTTGACGGACATGACAGACCGGAACACGAGGGACGACGACGCGCCCGAGACGGGCGTGGTCGTCCAGAGCAAGCCCAAGACCAAGAAGCCGGCGATGTACAAGGTCTTGATGCTGAACGACGATTACACGCCGATGGAGTTCGTCGTTCATGTGCTCGAACGTTTCTTCAGCAAGACCCGGGAGGAGGCCACCCGGATCATGCTGCACGTTCATCGGCGCGGAGTGGGGATCTGCGGCGTCTATACGTATGAGGTGGCGGAGACGAAGGTGACCCAGGTGATCGATTTCGCGCGGCGTCATCAGCATCCGCTGCAATGCACGCTGGAAAAGGACTGAGCCCGGAATGTTGTCGCCGAATCTGGAACAGACCCTGCATCGCGCCCTCGAGATGGCGGGCGGCCGCCGGCACGAGTACGCGACGCTCGAACATCTGCTGCTCGCGCTGACCGAGGACCAGGACGCGGTCGCGGTGCTGCGCGCCTGCAATGTCGACATCGAGCGGCTGCGGCGCGAGCTGACCGAATATGTCGACGAGGGTCTCGAAGGTCTGGTGACGCCGGAGACGCGCGAGCCGAAACCGACCGCCGGATTCCAGCGCGTGCTGCAGCGCGCGGCGATCCACGTGCAGTCGTCCGGCCGCGAGGAAGTCACCGGCGCGAATATCCTGGTCGCGATCTTCTCCGAGCGCGAAAGCCACGCCGTCTATTTCCTGCAGGAGCAGGACATGTCGCGGCTGGATGCCGTGCAGTATCTCAGCCACGGCATCGCCAAGACCAAGGCGCGCGCCGAGGCGCGCCGCGTTTCCGGCGCCGATCCGGATGCGCAGGCCGAGAAGGTCGTGAAGACCGGCTCGGAGGCGCTCGATGCCTATTGCGTCAACCTCAACGAGAAGGCCAAGGCCGGCAGGATCGACCCGCTGATCGGCCGCGATGCCGAAGTGGAGCGCACGATCCAGGTGCTCTGCCGCCGCACCAAGAACAACCCGCTCTATGTCGGCGATCCCGGCGTCGGCAAGACCGCGATCGCCGAAGGACTCGCGCGCCGCATCGTCAACGCCGAAGTGCCGGACGTGCTCAAGAACGCGACGATCTTCGCGCTCGACATGGGCGCGCTGCTCGCCGGCACGCGCTATCGCGGCGATTTCGAGGAGCGGCTCAAGGCCGTGATGGGCGAGATCGAGGCCTATGAGGGCTCGATCCTGTTCATCGACGAGATCCACACCGTGATCGGCGCCGGCGCCACCTCCGGCGGCGCGATGGATGCGTCGAACATCCTGAAGCCGGCGCTGCAGAGCGGCACGCTGCGCTGCATCGGCTCGACGACCTACAAGGAATACCGGAACTATTTCGAGAAGGACCGCGCTCTGGTGCGGCGCTTCCAGAAGATCGACGTCAACGAGCCGTCGGTCGAGGATGCCGTGAAGATCCTGCGCGGCCTAAAGCCGTACTACGAGGAACACCACAAGGTACGCTACACCGCCGAGGCGATCCGCACCGCCGTCGAACTTGCCGCGCGCTATATCAACGACCGCAAGCTGCCCGACAAGGCGATCGACGTGATCGACGAGGTCGGAGCGTCGCAGAACCTGGTACCCGAGAGCAAGCGCAAGAAGGTCATCGGCCCGAAGGACGTCGAGGCGGTCGTCGCCAAGATCGCCCGTATCCCGCCACGCTCGGTCTCGCGCGACGACAAGACGGTGCTGCAGAATCTCGAGCGCGATCTGAAGACGCTGGTCTACGGCCAGGACGCCGCCATCGACCAGCTTGCCGCCGCGATCAAGCTGGCGCGCGCGGGCCTGCGCGAGGCGGAAAAGCCGATCGGCGCCTACCTGTTCTCGGGCCCCACCGGCGTCGGCAAGACCGAGGTCGCGCGCCAGCTCGCGCTGACGCTCGGCATCGAGCTCGTCCGCTTCGACATGTCGGAATATATGGAGCGCCACACGGTCTCGCGCCTGATCGGTGCGCCGCCGGGCTATGTCGGCTTCGACCAGGGCGGGTTGCTGACCGATGCGATCGACCAGCATCCGCATTGCGTGCTGCTGCTCGACGAGATCGAGAAGGCGCATCCGGATCTCTTCAACCTGCTGCTGCAGGTGATGGACCACGGCAAGCTGACCGACCATAACGGCAAGAATGTCGATTTCCGCAACGTGATCCTGATCATGACGACCAATGCCGGCGCGCAGGCGATGGCGAAGTCGGCGATCGGCTTCGGCCGCGAGGGCCGCGAGGGCGAGGATATCGAGGCGATCAACCGCATGTTCTCGCCGGAATTCCGCAACCGGCTCGACGCGGTGATCCCGTTCTCGAACCTGCCGCCGGAGATCGTCGCGAGGGTGGTCGACAAGTTCATCCACCAGCTCGAGGCCCAGCTCGCCGACCGCAACGTGCAGATCGAGCTCACGCCGGCGGCGCGCGACTTTCTCGCGAAGACCGGTTTCGATCCGCTCTACGGCGCGCGGCCGCTCGCCCGCATCATCCAGGAATACGTCAAGAAACCGCTTGCCGAGGAGCTGCTGTTCGGCAAGCTGCAGTCGGGCGGGCTGGTGCGCGTCGATCTCGGGCCCGACAGCAAGCTGGTTTTCAGCTATCCGGGCCCGGTGCTGCCGCCGAAGCCGAAACTGCCGGCGCTGGT
>Ga0187892_10003543_pt1 | contig 28310 bp, 21 predicted proteins | sample MA1701073metaG_FD_139345 | JGI IMG/M metagenome (GOLD analysis project Ga0187892, IMG submission 139345) | Bio-ooze microbial communities from a basaltic lava cave in the Kipuka Kanohina Cave System on the Island of Hawaii, USA - MA170107-3 metaG ... | reverse complement strand
GGCGCAGGCGGCCGCCAGGAGCAGCAGGAGAATCGAGCGCATGGGCCTCAGGGGCTGATGTTGACCCGCCTATACTCGCGGCGGCGCGCGGTGATCCGGGCGGCCCGTGCCGGCCTGGCCGCGATCGCGCCGCGCGGGCTTGCGTGCGGTGCGGAGCTGTGGCGCAAGCCCGACAGGCAGCGGAGTCCCGCCACGGCGAATCGCAGGCCGCGTGGCCGGGCGAAACGGCCTAACTGTATCGCATCCAAGCGGCTCACGCCGGCGGATCGGTTGGCACGCCCGATGATGGAAACGCGCACACCCGAGTTCCCGCGGCGCTGCGGGGAGCGGTGACGCATCGCGGCGCCGAGTTCATGGCGGGGTGCCCGGCTGGCTGGCGCGAGGAGGGTCCAGAACCGGCCAGCCGGCCCGGCACCTCGCCGCCAAGCGGAGTCAGGGCGCAACGGTGGGGGCGGCGATTCCGGCTCGCCAGAGCGGACCCGTCCCCACGCTGCCGATTCCGACCGGCCCACCGAAGAGAAGCCCCTGCCCGAGGTCGCAGTTCATGCCCTTGAGGATGGCGAGCTGCTCGGCCGTCTCGATGCCTTCGGCGACGACTTCGAGGCCCAAGTTGTGGCCGAGCGCGATCATGGTGCGCACCAGCTCGACGGCCGGCTGCTCTGCGGGCAGCCGGTGAATGAACGAGCGATCGATCTTGAGCGAATCGATGGGCAGGTTGTGGAGCGCGCTGAGCGAGGAGTGGCCGGTGCCGAAGTCATCCATCATGACGCGCACGCCCAGCGCCTTCAGACGACGGAGCGTCGCTTTTGCCTCGCCGCCGCGCTGCATGATCGCGCTTTCCGTGATCTCGAGGACGAGGCGTGTCGGCTCGAGGCCGGTGCGCTCGAGCAGCGCGGCGATCTCATCAGCCAGCTCGCCGCGGGCCATCTGCTTGCCGGACAGGTTGACGCTGACGGCGGGCGGCACTTCGGCCCGGCGCATGGCGTCCCAGGCAATGAGCTGGAGGCAGGCTTCGAGCAGGACCCAGGCGCTGAACGGCAGAATGAGGCCGATCTCCTCGAGGACACTGATGAATTCGCCGGGTTCGACGCGGCCGCGCGCGGGATGCTCCCAGCGAGCGAGCGCTTCGACCGCATGCAGATCGCCGGTCGCGAGCGTGACGATCGGCTGGTAGAGCAGCAGGAACTCCTCGTTCGTGATGGCGCGGCGCAGCTCGTTCTCGATCTGCAGCCGGCGCCGCACGGCTTCCCGCATCTCGACATCGAACACCACGTAAGCGCGGTCACTCTGTTTGGCCTGGTACATGGCCGTGTCCGCGTCGCGCAGGATGTCTTCGGCGCAGTCGTAGGCGCCGGTATCGAGGACGGCGCCAATGCTGGCGCTGATGAAGATGTCCTTGCCATCGACGCGGTAGGCGCCGGAGACCTGCTCGCCCACGCGATGGATGCTGGCTTCGATATCGCGATCATTCAGATCCTCGAGAATGATCACGAACTCATCGCCGCCCAGCCGCGCCACGGTGTCGCTGGCGCGCACGGCGTTCTGCAGCCGGCGCGCGACCTGGATCAACAGATCGTCGCCCGAATGATGGCCGAGGCTGTCATTGATGATCTTGAAGCGGTCGAGATCGAGGAACAGCAGCGCGAAGGAACTGCCGTGACGGGAACTGCGCGCAAACACGCGGCGCAGCCGGTCCAGCAGCAGCATGCGGTTGGGCAGACCGGTCAGTGGATCGAACACGCCGCGGCCGGTCATGTCCGTCATGGAGCCAGCCATGCGAACGGCGCGTCCGTTCGGGTCGCGCACGGTCACGCCGCGTGTCAGAACCCAGCGGTACGTCCCGTCCTTGTGCAGGATGCGGTACTCGTCCTCGAAATGCGGGGTGAGGCCTTTGAGATGGTCGATGAGCCGCTGGCGGACGCGCGCCGTATCATCGGGATGGACGCGGCGGACCAGCTCACTCATCGTATTGGGCAGCTCGCTCTCATCGAAACCCAGCGTCGACTTGAAGCGCGCCGAGTAGTAGGCATCGCCCGTCTTCATGTTCCAGTCGTACAGACCGTCATTGGCGCCGGCAACGGACAGGGCATACCGCTCCTCGCTTGCGCCCAGCGCCTTCGCGCGTTCCTCCGCCTCGCGCCGCGCCGCTTCCGCTCGCAGCAGCGTCCGCAGCCGCACGACGTGCGCACCCAGTCCGATCACGACCGAGCCGAGCAGATTCAGCAGGAAGAATCCCCAGTGCAGCGACGACGGCGCCGTCAACGCGGCCAGCGACCAGACGCCCAGTGCGAGCGCCAGCATGAACACCAGCCATGGCGTCGACAGGAAGAACATTCCCGCGCCAATGGCGAGCAGCGAGAGGTTGGTCGTGTGTTCCGGCTTGTGCGTGAGGAGCAGCATGGTGCCGGCGGACGCGATCGCGACGCCCGTTATGCCTGCCGCCAGCAGGTGCGCGTATCGTGTCGATGGCTGCCACCGGCCCAGCAGGATCGCCACCGTGACGAGCACCGCGGCCGCGGTCGTGGTCACCGCGGTCATCGTGCTGCGCACTACGGGATCCAGCATGGAGAAGTTGCCGAACGAAAGGACTACATGCAGCAACGCCAGGCCTACGGCGACCGGCCGCGCAGTGTCCATCACTGCCGCGGCCAGGCGCGCTCGAAGATCGGCGTCGATCGTCAGCCTGTTCCCCAGAACGCCCCGCTTCCCCCCCGGCGCTCACGCCGGGGTCCCCGAACACCCCCTGTTGTCATGACTTAGCTTCGGCAACAACGCGGTCCATCCTGAGACGGCGGCCGCGCCGGCCGGCTACCCCGAAAGTACTCGAGGTCGCCGGCCGTAACGCGCATCAGGAAGGCTACTTGCGATAATCGAGCGCGGGCGCGCGATCGCCCAGCAGCGGCTTGTATACAAAACCGGACGGGATGCGGCCGTCGAATTCGGCGCGCGCGCTCGACAGGAGCGGCGGCTGCGTGAACAGGTCAACCGCTGTGAGGGCCAGCGTCTTGGCGGCCACGACCATGCCCTTGATACCAATGCTCGTGCCGCCGGCGGCGACCGCCTGCCAGGAGTGGCTGGCCGTGCCGGGCACCCAGGTCGCAGTGCGCAGCCCGACCGTAGGCACGCGCCAGCTGACGTCGCCCACGTCGGTCGAGCCGCCGCTGCGGTACTCCTGGAAGTCGGCAATCGTGGACTCCGTGCCAATGGCGAGCGCATCGGGCGGAAACGTCTTGTGGATCTCGCGCGCGAATGCGAGCTCCCGCGCATCGTAAGTGATTCCGCCGACGCGTCGCAGATTGGCGTCCATCACTCTGGCCAGCGCTTCGTTGGGCAGCACCTGGTAGACGCCGCCGATGATTTCGTGGTCCACTGTAGTGCCGGTGCCGAGTGCTGCGCCGTCTGCAGCCTTGAGGATGCGCTGGAACAGCTCGTGCACGGTGGTCCCGAGCGGGTGTCGCACGTAGTAGTAGACTTCCGCGAAATCAGGAACCACGTTCGGCGCTTCGCCGCCCCGCGTGATCACATAGTGAATGCGCGTCTCCTGCGGAACGTGCTCGCGCATCAGGTTGACCATGTGGTTCATGGCTTCGACGCCATCGAGTGCGGAGCGGCCGCGCTCGGGGAACCCGGCCGCGTGTGCGGAGACGCCGTGGAACCGGAACTTCGCGGACACATTCGCGAGCGAGGTATTCGGCCCGGCATCGTTGCGGTCGCTGGCGTGCCAGTGCAGCACGGCATCGACGTCATCGAGTGCACCGGAGCGCGCGATGTAGACTTTGCCGGAGCCGCCCTCCTCCGCGGGTGTGCCGTAAAGGCGAAGCGTGCCGCGGATGCGGTTCTGCACCATCCATTCGCGCACGGCGATGGCGGCGGCAACCGATCCGACGCCGAACAGGTGATGCCCGCAGGCATGGCCGGCCGCCTTGTCGTCGCGTGGTTTGCGTTGCGGTACCGCGTCCTGCGTGAGGCCGGGCAACGCGTCGTACTCGGCGAGAATGGCGATGACAGGCTGGCCCTGTCCCCAGGTTGCAACGAACGCGGTAGGCATGCCGGCAATGCCCGGGCTCACCTCGAATTGCGCTTCGCGCAGCATGGACTGGAGCAGCGCCGCGCTTTCGACCTCCAGGTAGCCCACCTCGGCAAGCTCCCAGATGCGAAGCGCCGCGGATTCATACTTCGCCCTGTTCGCGTCGATTCGCGTCATGATGGAAGTTTTCGCGTCCGGTGCCTGCGCGGCCTGGGGCCGGGGCACGGCGAGGAGGATGCACAGGGCAGCGGCAGCGATACGCATCAACGACCTCCGTGGCTTCAGACGACGCGGCGGACATTGCCAGTCTAGTCGCCGCGCGGCGCGCCTGACAACATCTCCGTCCCCGCCAACAGCGTTTGCGGCGCTGTGCGGGACCGGTCTACCTTGCGGTTCCGGCGTGCGCCGGCAACCGTCGTGCAACTTCATCCGGGTCGGGCGAATGCGATTGATTCGAATCGGAATCGCGTCAGTGGACACGACGGTGGGCGCGGTGCAATCGCAGACCGTCGAGCTGATCCGGCTGGCGCGGGCGATGGGCGAAGCGGGCGTCACGCTCGGCTGCTTTCCGGAGCAGGTCATCGGCGGGTATCCGGCGGAGGATCTGGTGCAGTGGCAGACGTTCGTGGGCGCGCAGCGCCGCGCGCTCGAGCGGTTTGCCCGCGCCACGGAGGATGTACCCACCGTTTGCGTTCTCGGCCTCGTCACGGCTGCGGGCGGGCATCTGTACAATACGGCGGCTGTGCTGCACCGGGGCACGGTGATGGGCCTGGTGCCGAAGGAAAAGCTGCCGACGTACAACGTGTTCTACGAGGCGCGCACGCTTTCACGGGGTGCTCCCGCTCTCGCGCTGGAGGCGGAGGGCGTGCCGCTGGGCGATTACATCTTCTCATTCGATTTCGGTACCATTGCCGTCGAAGTCTGCGAGGATGCGTGGACGCCGGACGGACCGATGCGGCGGCGCTGTTTCTCCGGAGCCGAAGTCGTCGTCAACGTGTCGGCGTCTCCGTATCGGGTGGGTGTGGCATCCACTCGCCGGGAAATGCTCGCGACCCGATCCGCGGACAACCACGCTGTGCTGATCTACGTGAATCAGGTTGGTTCACAGGATGGTCTGGTGTTCGATGGCGGCGGCTACGTATTTCAGAGCGGCCGGCTCATGCTGGAGGCGTCGCGCTTCGAGGAAGGCACGTGGTCGTGCACGGTCGACCTCGACCGTACAGTACGGTTGCGCCGCGAGAACACCACGTGGCGATCGGACTGTGCGGCTTACCTGCGGCAGAACCCGCCGGTTCCGGCGCGCCGGAGCCTGCAGCCCACGCCGGATCGGTCCGCGCTGGTGTATCCCGTGCCTGAATCGGGGTCATTCTTCATGCCCGCCGATGCAAAGCCGGAGCGTTCCGCGCGCGACGAGATGCTGGATGAGCTGACGGACGTGCTGTCGCTCGGGATTGCGGACTATTTCCTGAAGGCGGGCAGCTTCAGCGGTCTGGGGATCGCGCTCTCCGGCGGGCGCGATTCGCTGCTCACGCTGCTGCTGGCCTGGCTCGCGCGCCAGCGCATTGCCGCGCGCAGCTCGGCGGCCGCGCGGCAGCCCGCGCTCACGGCGTTCTACATGCCGTCCCGTTTCTCGCAGGAGCGAACGCGCGCGGCCGCGCGCACGATCTGCCGGGAGCTGAGCGTGCCGCTGTTCGAGATCCCCATCGATGAAGCGTTCGACCGCGAGCTGGATGCCACCCGCACGATGCTGGACGGCCGCGAGGCCGATGCCATCACCCGTCAGAACATCCAGGCGCGACTGCGGGCCACACGCATGTGGAACTGGTCGAACAGCGCGCACGCCGTGTTCCTGCAGACGGGCGACATGAGCGAGAAAGCGGTGGGCTACACCACCATGGGCGGCGACCTCGAGGGTGCGCTTTCCCCCATCGCGAATGTGCCGAAGACCGTGGTCATCGCGCTGCTCGAGCGCATGCACGCGCGCTACAGTTTCGAGGGTATCCGGCTGACGCTGGACACCGAGCCGGGCCCCGAGCTGGCCGCCAACCAGACAGCGGAAAAGGAGCTCATGCCTTTTGCCGTTCTCGATGCGTGTCTCTACCTGTATGCCGGGGAGAAGCTCTCCGCGTCCGAGCTGGCCGCGGCGCTGCCCGGGCTGTTCCCTGACGTACCACCGGCCACGTTGCGCAATCACACGGATCGCTTTGTCGCGCTGTTCACCCGATCGATCTACAAGTGGGTTCAGTCGCCACTCTCGTTGCACGTGGGAACGCTGGATCTCGATCGGGAACGCGCGCTGCAGCTCCCCGTCGTGCAGAAGGCGGAATGGGATTCGCCGCCGCAGGAGTGACGGCGCAGCAGGCCGGAAGGTGTCGATTCAGGGCGCTCTCAGCCGTCGGCTACGGGAGGAACCTGTTTGCCGTGAACCTCGCGGGCCGCGGCCCGCCTCACTCATGGGCTCAGCAATGCACTGTGTGCGCCGCATCGGCTGGAGTCGGACAATGCTGCTGCTCGGGTTCGCCTGTGCGCGCCCGGAGCCGATCGATCCCGCGCCGCTCGGCTCGGCGCTGGCGGCGGGAATGGAGCTGGTCTACGCCAGCGGGGACGCGGAGCAGCCGCCCTGGACCGTCGAGTCCCTCGAGCAGCCATCGCTCATCTCCGGGCTCACCCACTGCGTGCGCCTCACGCTGCGCATGGCGCCAGCGCCCGCTGCGCCCGACACGCGAGCCTGGTGCGTCCAGGACTGGAAGTTGCTCGCCTACAACGACAGCACGCTCGACTTTCGGCCTCTGCGGCCAGTCGGCCCGGGAATGATCCTCGATCTGCCGGGCCCGGCTGGCGGCTTGATCCGCTACGAGACGGGCCAGCTCGAGCGCGACACCGTGGGTCCTGCCGTGCTGGATGTCCTGCCGACCACCATCACAACGCTCGATGCCGAGGGCCGCGCCATTCGCCGCCTGCGCGAGCGCTACGCCATGGCGATCACGAGCGCTACGCGCGGCACATTCGAACGGCCCGATTCCCTGCGGCCGGGCGAATGGACCGCCACGCGGGAGTTCCGGCTCATCGCGGTCCGCCGGCCTGCACGATAGCCCCGCGGCTCAGCGGGCCTGTAACAGCCGGGTTAGCAGTGCGTCCCGCAATGCCGCCAGGCTCTGGCGCCGCGGCTCGGGAACAAGGCTGGCAGGAAGACGTTCCACTTCCGCAAAGATCAGGCGCACCAGGATCTCCGGCTCCGCGTTCCGCAGCTCGGCCGCCGCAGCCGGCCGATCCAGCCAGTCACGGAGGAACCGGAACTCGAATTCGGCCACATCGGCGCGGAACTCCGCCGGTGCGCTCCGGATCGCGATGAGCGCATCCTCGAAGCGCTGGGCCGGAAGCGCGTTGTAAATCGGCTCGACTGAAACCATCCGCCGCAGCGTTACGAACGCGGCGAATCGCGGGTACCCGTCATTGACCAGAAACTGGATGAGATAGCCGCCGGGATCCGGAAACCGATGAGGCGCGAAGGTCCATGCCAGATAGAGCCAGGACGAGGCCATGCGGCGCGGGTGTTTCGCGGTTTCTCGAAGGAACACGAGAATCGCGGCTTCACCGGTGTTCCACCAGAGGTCGGCGACTTCGATGGGCACGGGTTCGCCCGGGTTGCGCAGGAAATGGAGTGCCGCCAGCGCCGAGATCCAGCGGCGCGCCTCGAAGCAGTCGCGCGCGGGTACAGCGGCGGCAGGGCCGTGGCACACGTTGCCGGGCGCGGCGCTCTTCTCCTCGAACCGGGCCACGAGCGTGAGCAGCGAAGCGCCGGAGGGCGCGGCGTAGTACGACTCGATCGCGTGGTCCAGTGCGTTCCCTGTGTCCATGACATCGGCCAGCGGCGCCACGGGCAGCCAGTCCGTGTCTTCTTCTTCGACGGACCAGAGCGGCAGCACGAGCGGGACATCGACGGTCCGCGGATCGATGGCGGCCAGGCCTGCAGCGGACAGGCTGGCCGGCCATCCGCTCGTACCGAACAGGGCGCCCCAGAAGCGGGCGTCGTCAGGCGCGACGGCGCGGCCCGGCTGGAACGGTGCAACCTCGCGGCCGATCGGACGAACGCCGAGCGATTCGATGTAGCTGACAATGCTGCGGGCGGTCGGTTCGTCGACGTGCTTGACGCCGCGCCGGATGATGTCGGAGGCAGCGAATCCGAAAAAGGCGAGATCGAAACCATCGCGGGCCGTGTGGCATGACGCGCAGTGCTCCGCGAAGGCAGCGCGCCCCGCTTCGATAATGGCGGGATCCGGGCCTGCCGGATCGTCGGCACAGGCGAGGGTCAGCGCAACTCCGAGAATGTGCAGCCGGCGGCGCCGCCAGCGCACCGCGCAATGCCACGACCCGCTTGAAGCCATTGGCCTCCATCGCCTGAGGCTGGCGCCCGCTGCTGCGTCATCGGATAGTTCAGCGCGGGTTTCGTTTCCGCAATATCGGCGTGCCGCCGGCCCGGTCGCACTCGATGGAGCCGGAGGAGGCACGGACGTTGCCCTTTTGAACGGCACGTCCAGCACAAACGGTCATTCGTGCGAGGGGTTCCGCTGCATGGCAAGCGTGCTCGTGGTCGATGATGAGGAAGGCATTCGTGCCGTCCTCAGCGAAGCCTTGAAGGGCGCGCGACACGACACGGCCGAAGCAGCGGACGCCGCAGAAGCCTTGCGTCAGCTCGAGGACCGGCCGTTCGATGTGATGCTCTCCGACCTGCGCATGCCGGGCATTGACGGCATGGAGCTGGTCCGCCGCGCCCGCGCGCGCTGGCCTGCCATGCAGATCATCGTGCTGACCGCGCACGGCTCGATCGGCACCGCCGTCGAGGCCATGAAGCTGGGCGCATTCCATTTTGTCGAGAAACCGATCGCCAGCCCGGACGAACTGCGGGCCCTGGTGCAGCGTGCCCTGAACTGGCGGTCGCGGACGGACGGGTTCGATGCTCGCGACCGCCGTTCCGTGGCGCGGCACACGGCATCGACCCGGGCGACCGGACCCGACGATGCGCCTCGGGCCGGCCGCTGGGCCGAGTTCCTCTGGCAGATGAGGCGACGCCACGTGTACACCGTCGCAGTTGCCTATGCTGCCGCCACGTTCCTGCTCCTTCAGGCGGCCGAGCTGATCCTGCCCGCCCTGCCGCTGCCAGACTGGACTTACAATCTGCTGGTCGCGCTCGCGCTGGCCGGGTTCCCCGTTGCGCTGCTGCTGGGCTGGGTCTTCGACATCACGGCGAAGGGCATCCGCCGGACGGGCGCGAAGCCATGACGCTGCGGACGGGTGCGGAAACCGCATTCCCGGCTGCGAAAAACGCAGGCGTCACGCACGCGCGGGTGCGCGGCCCCTGTTGCTGCGCGCGGATTCACCCGGGCACGGCGCGTGCCTCGTGGGCTGCTGCGGCGGAGCCCGGGCCTGATTCCGCCGATCGAACGGCTGGCGGACGATCACCATGATGCTCAAGAGACTTGTTGGCGCGCGGGCCGCGCGCTGGGGCTGGCTCGCGGCCACGTTCGGGCTGGGTGCGGGCCTGCTCACGAGCGAGTGGGTCCATTACCGTGCGACGGCGGGCGCCGTGGTGACGCTGAGCCGCGGCCAGGGTGAGGACCTGCTCGAGCATGTGCGGCAGCATGTGCGCGATCGCGTCGTCACGGCGCAGCTCGCGGACTCGCTGTTCCTGTCCATGCAGGTTGAGGGGCTCCGCTACATCGGGTTGTACGAGGGCGGTCGTTTGCTTGCGGAGGCGGGGGACCCGGTCGGCCCGCGCGTAGCCGGGCCCGTAGGCGGCTCGGATGAGATCATCGACCTGGGCGGCCGCTACCGTCATTTCGGAATGATCCCGATGACGCGGACGCGGCCGGGCCCCGGTGACGCGCGGCCTGACAGCACAATGCGGAGCGGCCCTGGCGGCCCTGGTGACCGTCTCCGTGATGGGCCGGCGCGGCGAGACGGCAGTGGGCGTGGCGGGCCGCAAGGCGGCAACCGGCCACCTCCGCCGCGCGGTACCCTGGTCGTGATCGAGTACGAACCGGTGCTGGCGCGCGCACTGGCCGTCGACTCGTGGCGCGCGTTCCTGCTCTCGGCGGCCGCAACGGCGGTGTTGCTGGCGGTCGCATTCGGCTACTGGCGTCTGTCCGTGCGTCACGAGGCGGCGCAGAACCGGCTCGAGCAACAGCAGCGACTCGGAATGCTGGGGGAGATGTCTGCGGTGCTGGCGCACGAGATTCGCAATCCGCTGGCATCGCTCAAGGGTCATGCCCAGCTGCTCGCGGAGCGTCTGGGCTCGGACAATGCGGATCGCCGCAAGGCGGACCGGATCGTGACGGAAGCGCAGCGTCTGGAATCGCTGACATCGGACCTGCTCGACTTCTCGCGGTCCGGCCCGATCGACATTCAGCCAGCGTCGCCGGCGGCGGTGCTCGAGTCGAGCGTCCAGGAGGTTGCGCCGGGCGGTTTCGTGGTGAGTACGGGCGGCGCACCGGACGCGTGGCCGTTCGACTCGCGGCGCATGCAGCAGGCTCTGACGAACCTGCTGCGCAACGCGCAGCAGGCATCGCCGCCGGAGACGCCGGCGGTCGCCACGGTCTCGCAGGAAAATGGCGCGCTCGTCTTCACGATCCGCGATTTCGGTCCGGGCATTGCCCAGGGCGATGAGAAGCGGATCTTCTCGCCCTTCTTCACCACGCGGACGTCGGGCACAGGCCTGGGCCTGGCCGTCGCGCAGCGCGTGGCGGAGATGCACCACGGCCGCATCAGCGTTGCCAATCATCCCGAGGGGGGCGCAGTCTTCCGCATCACGATTCCCCGCAACTGAGTCTCATGGCAAAGATCCTGGTGGCGGACGACGAGGAAGGGTTGCGCGAGTTTGTCGCGGAGGCGCTGGAAGATGATGGCCACGCGGTGGCCCGCGCGGCCGACGGCGTCGAAGCACTGCAGCAGCTGTCCCGTGAGTCGTTCGACGTGCTGATTACGGACCTCAGGATGCCGCGCCTCGACGGCATGGCCGTGCTGCAGCGCGTGCGTGCCGAGCTTCCTGAAACGGAAACCATCGTGCTGACGGCGCACGGCACAGTGGAAACGGCGGTCGAAGCGATGCGGCTGGGCGCGTTCGACTACATCGAGAAACCGATCGGCAGCCCCGGCCAGCTGCGCATCGTCGTGGCGCGCGCGCTCGAGCGGCGCGAGCTGCGCACGGACCGGGACCGTGCCGAGCGCGAGCGGCCGGACCTGCCGCCGCTGAGTTACGGGGATCCCCTGATGACCCCCGTAATCGAGGCGCTGCGCAAGGTCGCGCCCACGAACGCAACCGTGCTGTTCACGGGCGAAAGCGGCACGGGCAAGGAAATCGCCGCGCGCACACTGCATGCGTGGAGCCGTCGCGCACGCGGCCCGTTCGTCGCCGTGAACTGCGCGGCGATCACGGACACGCTGCTGGAGAGCGAATTGTTCGGTCACGAGAAGGGCGCGTTCACGGGTGCAACCAGTGCGCGTCGCGGGCGGATCGAGCTGGCCGATGGCGGCACGTTCTTCCTGGACGAGATCGGCGAGATGAAGCCGGCGCTTCAGGCAAAGCTGCTACGCGTGCTGCAGGACCGCCGCTTCGAGCGGGTGGGCGGCTCGCGCACGATCGAGGCGGATGTGCGCTGGGTTGCGGCAACCAATCGTGACGTCGATGAATTGCTGGCGTCCGGCGATTTCCGCGAGGATCTCTACCACCGGCTGGCCGTGTTCCCGATTCACCTGCCGGCGCTGCGCGAGAGGCGCCAGGACCTGCTGCCGCTGGCGGAAACCCTGCTCGGGCGCATTGCCGGCGACCTCGGGCGTCCGCACTTGCGGCTGGCAGAAGACGCGCGCCGGCGCGTGCTCGCCGCGCCCTGGCCCGGCAACGTTCGCGAGCTGGCGAACGTGCTCGAGCGCGCCGCCATTCTCGCCAGTGGCGATGTAATTCGCAGCGAAGACATCGACGTTCGTGAAGCCCGCGCGGCCGCGCCGCCACCAAGACCGGCGCAGCCACTTCGCACGCTCGATGAGATCGAGCAGGCCGCGATCGAGCATACCCTTGCGGCCGTCGGAGGCAACCGGCGCGAGGCGGCGGACCGGCTGGGCATTGGACTGCGAACACTGTACGAGAAGCTGAAGAAGTACCGGGACGAAGAGGACCCGGCGCCTCCGGCCTGACCTGGCGCCGGGCCCCTGGCTCTATGCCATCACTCACACGTCAGGCGACCCCGCGGCAGCGGCAGCGAGCAGTTCTGCGTGACACCGTCCTTCATGATGACCACGGCTGCCGTGGCCGTGCCGTTGTAGGTGATCACCTCACGCCGAGTCGAAGTCGTGGGCGCGGCTCCAGCGAACGTCACTGTCACCTGCATCGCGCGCACAATGCGACCCGAGATCGGGTACGTGGCGCTGTCCACGCGCACCGGGATGACCACGTTCGTGATCGTGTCGCCCATGATGCGCAGCGCGGTGAACGCGCCCTCGTCCCGGATACCCGTGGTGGTTTCGCGGCCTGCCGATGTGCCGTTGACCGTGCGCTGCGTGCTGGATGGCAACAGACCGGCAACCGTGCGGTCGCTCGTGTGCTGCACGGCCGTCGTGTCGCCGCCACGCCGCGTCGTCGTACCGCTCACCGCGATCTGCACATTGATCGAACTCGTCGTCAGGCTGTCCCACGCCGACTGCGCCGCGCCATTCGCATCGCGAAACGCGATCGAGCGCGTGATCGTGAGACCGTTGCGGGACTCCGGTTCGCAGACAACACGGCCGCCGGCTGCATTGAACGTGCAGCCATCGGACACGCCAGGGATGCCGAAGCGGCCCAGCTTGAGGCCGCCCAGGAAGAACCCGCCAAGCCCACCACCGCAGAAGCCGATGCCGCCGGCGCGCTCGCGGCGCCCGCCCGGCGACCACGCCAGAAGTCCGCTCGCGCCCGCGTCAAACGAGCTTTCCACGTGCTGGAAACCCATCAGAACGGAGCTGAATGCGCTGGAAAGTGCGGCATTGTCCTGACCCGGTGGCCCGGCGGAATCGTCGCATGCGGCCAGGATCAGCACGGCCGCGCCGGCGGTCAGGCGCAATCGCGTTCGCGTCATGGTTCGTCTCCCCCTCGTTGGGCCGGCGCACCCGCCAATGCTTGCGGCCGTGCTACCGGCATCTTCAACGATGGAGACACGGACCGGGACGCGAACCCTGATCCGCTAGAAATCGCCACCCTGCGGAAGCCAGGGCGCGAGTCGTTCGCGCAGCAGCCGCAGCGCCTTGCCCATCTGCGCTTCGACGGTCTTTACCGAGATGTCCATCACGCGCGCGATCTCCGCGTACGAGAGCCCGTGTACGCGGCTCAGCTCGAAGGTTTCGCGGCAGCGGTCCGGGAGTGCGGCCACGGCCGCCGCAAGGGCTCGCTGAATCTCGGCTTCCGCGACGGCATCATCCGCGCGTGCGGGTGCGGGCGACTCCGCGCGCATCAACGGTTCTGCGCGCTGGGCTACGCGCGCATGCCGCAGAACGTTGAGTGCACGATTGCGGGTGGCACGAAACAGGTAGGCCTGCAGCGTCGTCTCGATGACGAGAGTCTCGCGACGCCGCCACAGCTCCAGCATCACGTCCTGCACGATCTCCTCGCCGGCCGCCGTGTCTCGCAGCATGGCACCGGCCAGGCCGACCAGCCGCGTGTAATGGCTCCGGAAAATCTGCTGGAACGCGCCCTGGTCGCCGCTGCGCAGCAAGTCGAGCAGGTCGCGGTCGCTCACGCGCGTCGCCGGTTGGATTCGTCGATCGGGGTGGCCGGTCGCCCAAGGTCGATGGACCGGCCAAGCTATGCGGCGCGCCGGAACCCGGCAAATCCCGGGACGGCATCCGCATTTGCACGCAAACGTAGGGGATCAGCCCGTCTTCAGGTGTCTATCCGGTCATGACAAAGCCTCCGCTGCGCAACTTGCCTGACGGGCCCGAGCGCTGGGACGCGCTGGCGCGATACCTCGCGGGTGAGAGCACGCCCGAGGAATCGGAAGCCATGCGGGAGTGGCTGGCCGCGGATCCCGCGAGGGCCGAGCTGGCGGCGGCGCTCGACCGCACGCTGCGCGGACTATCATTGCGCGCACCCGCCGACGTTGATGTCGAGCGCGCACTGCAAAGTGTGACACAGCGGCTGAACGAGCCTGAAGTCCGCGAATTGCGCGTGGGCCGCGCGTCCGCTGGCCGCATGCGCTGGGCCGTGCAGGGCCTGCGTGCCGCTGCCGCGATCGCGCTGCTCGTTTCCGGTGTACTGCTGTGGCGGGCGGTTGTCGGGCGCGAACCGGGTCTGCCGGCTACAGCGCAGATCTTCGAGTCGGCACGCGGCGAGCTTGACACGCTCCGGCTTGCCGATGGCAGCACCGTGGTTCTCGCGCCGCTCAGCCGGCTCGTGGTTACAGCCGGGTACGGCGCCGCAACGCGCGAGGTGGAATTGACCGGTGAAGCACTCTTCGAGGTTATTCATGTTGCGGACCGCCCGTTCACGGTGCGCGCGGGCAATGCCGTGATCCGCGATCTGGGCACGGCCTTCGGTGTGCGGAACCAGCCGGATGAGGATGTGCGTGTGATCGTGACAGCGGGGTCGGTAGTGCTCCATGCGTCGAACACGGTCCCCGAATCGGGCGCCGTGCTGCGCGCCCGCGATGCCGGCGTGCTGGCCCGCGACGGGCAGGTCCGCGTTACGCGGGACGCGCCGATCGAACCGGCGCTGGCGTGGACGCGGCGGCAGCTGGTCTTCGAGGATGCACCGCTCACGCGCGTTCGCGCCGAGCTGCGCCGCTGGTATGGCATCGAGCTGCGGCCGGACAGCGAACTCGAGGGCCGGCGGCTGACGGCCACATTCGAGAACGAAGCACCCGACGAAGTCCTGCGCGTTCTCGGTCTGGCACTCGGTTTGCCTATCGAACGCCGCGGCGACAGTGCGTTCGTGCAGACCAGAACCGTTCCGCGATGAAGAAGGCGAGACCCTCGGTTACGCTTCGCTCGGCTGCTGCGCTCACGCTCGCGCTCGGCGCACTGCCGGTCCTGCCAGCGGCGCTCCGCGCACAGACGGCCTGCGCCAGGACGCCCGCATTGCCGCACAACGCGGGGGCGTGGGCAGGTCCGCTGCACCGGATCGTCGCGCTGCACGTGACGGCTACGGCGCTGCGTGACGTACTCGCGCAACTTTCGCGCTCGGCCGGCGTACGGCTCTCCTACAGCACGGACCTGATCCCGGCGGATCGGCGCGTCTGCGTTTCCTGGGACGGCGTGCCGCTGGGCGCCGCGCTCGCCGCGTTGCTCGACGGATTGCCGGTACAGGCGCTCGCCGCCGCCGATGACCACATCGTGCTCGCGGCTCGGCCACGGCCCGCCCTTGCCCGTTCGTCCGTGCAGGCTCCATTGCTATTCCCGCTCGCGCCCGTGCATGTGCGCGCCAGTGCGCTGGAGTCTTCGCGCGGGCCATTGCCCGTCAATGTCGAGATCATTGAAGGCGCGGCCCTTCGCGATGCCGGGATCCCGACGCTCGCCGCCGCAATGAACGGCGTGGTGCCCGGCCTCTGGATCTGGAGCGGCGCGTCCGGTTTCCCGACGCAGTTCGGCAGTCTGCGTGGTGCCAGCTCATTCGGGCCGAGCGCCCCGCGCATCTTCATCGATGGCATCGAGGTCGCCAATCCGCTGCTGCTCTTGCGGCTGTCCATCGACATGATCGAGCGCATCGAAGTCATGCGCGGGCCGCAGGCCGCGGCGCTCTTCGGCGCCAATGCCATGGATGGCATCGCGAACATAGTGACTCGCCATGACCCTGCGGGTGGAGCGCCGCGTTTCGGGTTGCGCTCCACGCTGGGACTGGCCGCAACCCGCTTTGCGCCGGAGTCGTCGCTGGATCACGAGCACTCGTTGCGGCTGAGTCTGGGCGGCGTGACGCAGTCCGCCATGCTGGGTCTGGCGATGGGCGGCGAAGGCGGATCGGTGCCGGGCGGCGATAACCGCTACGTTAGCGCAGATGGTTCGTTCCGCCGCGTTGGATCGCACCTGGTGCTGGGTGGCACGGTGCGATTCCTGGCGCAGATGGCGGGCTCGCCGGCGAGCCCGCTGCTGCCTCAACCGGGATCCCGGCCGCCGCCGCGCGAGGGAATGGCTGCGGCGAGCATGGCGGACACGTCCGTCAGCCAGCTCTCCGTCCGCCAGTTTACTGCGGGTCTGCGCGCGCAGTACGCGCCGGGCCGCGTGTGGACGCATTCACTCGTCCTCGGCGTGGACGGCTACACACTCGGCGGCATCGATGGCAACGCCCGGCGACTGGCCTCGGCCTTCGACTCCGCATGGATCGAAGCCGGAACCCGGGCGTTGCGCGGCACGCTCCGCTGGAGCAGCCGGGCGCAGCTCGACCTGGGACCGCGGGCCGATGGTACACTCACGTTTGCGGCGGATCACACGCGCTACCGCGAATACGATGAAGCGCCCGACCGACCGTCCGGATTCCATCCGTCAACGTCGCGGCCCGGCACCGGCCCTGCCGTCGGGACCGAAAGTTCGCGGGACGTGCTGCAGTCGTCCCAGAACACGACGGGCTTCGCCGCACAATCCACGTTGCAGCTGTTCGATCGAACGACGCTCAACGCGGGACTCCGCATCGAACGGAACGAAGGGCGCATCGGCCTGGGCGATTACGCCGCGCTTCCGTCGTTTGGCGGGACTGTGCTGGCGAGCGCGGGGAACATGCGCCTCGAGCTGCGCGGCGCATGGGGCAAGGGCGTACGCTGGCCGGATGTGCCGCGCGCCGTATCCTCATGGCTGGGCCAGCATGCCTATGTGCTCATTCCCTCACTGGGACCGGAACAGCAGTCGGGTGCGGAAGCCGGCGTCGATATCGAGCTGGGCCGCACGTTCTCACTGCAGCTCACGCGTTTCGACCAGACGGCGTCCGGCCTGATCCAGCCGGTGGCGGTTTCATCCAGTGTGGATGCGGAGCCGTGGCAGAAGCCGGGAACCACCATCGTCCCGCAGAACGTGGGTCAGGTCTCGAACCGCGGGTGGGAAACGCAGGCTTCGCTCGATCGCGGCGCCCTGCGGCTGACCGCGGCGGCATCGTGGGTCGACAGCCGCGTCACCGCGCTGGCCCCCGGCTATCAGGGAGATCTGTTGCCGGGCGACCGCATGCTGGGTGTTCCCTCACGGACGCTCGGGCTGAGCGCGCGGTGGACGACGTCGAAGTGGGCCGCCACCGCGACGGTGCAACGCGCGAGCGACTGGGTCAACTATGACCGCATCGCGCTCGCCGCCGCTTTGGATAAGTCGGCGCCCGCGACTCCGCGCGGGCACGAGCTTCGTGAGTTCTGGCGCACGTACGACGGGAACACGCGCCTGGGTCTGACGTTCCGGCACGACCTGCCACGCGGTCTCGTACTCCTCGTCTCCGGCCAGAACCTGCTGAACTACCAGCTGGGCGAGCCCGATAACATCACGGTTAGCCCCGGCCGCACCTTCTCCGTCGGGATCCGCGCCAGCTTCTGAGACAGGGGCTCGTGGCCGCCGGCGCGACCCCGAGCCCCAGCATCGTCCCACCGGATGTCTTCACCAGGCAGGCGACAGATTGAAGCCGATGTGACCGCCCTTTACCGGCCGCTGGAACGGGTACGCCCAGTACGTCTCGAGGACCATGAATCCCAGAATGTTGAACCGCGCACTCACGCCCGCACTGAAGACGGGCACGCGCTCGATCGTGTTGCGCTGGAACGAGAGTACGGGACTGTCGCTGTCCGACCACGCGAGTCCGGCGTCAAGGAACGGTGCGATCTCGGTGGGCAGGAACGGAAACTTCAGCAGACCGAACTCCGGCACACCGATCAGCGGAACGCGCAGCTCGAGGTTGGCCACGGCCAGGCGAGTGCCGACCAGCCGATCGAACGCGGGGCACGCCGACACGGATGGGGCCGAGGATTGACATTCGTCGGCCTCGAACGATTCGTACGCGTACCCTCGCACCAGCGATTCGTAGCCGAGGAACAGCGGCGAGAGAACCTGCACGTTGTCACCGGAAATGCCGCTGGAATTGCGGCCGTAGCGGCCGTAGTGCATCGCCCGGAACGCCAGCGTGAATGGCTTCCTGAAGGAGTATTGGCGGAAATCGGCGAGCACGGTCTGGTAGCGGAGCGTTCCCAGCGTCGGCGCAACCTCGAAGCGCATGCGCCGGCCGGATACGGGCCCTACGAACGCGAAGTACGAATTGTCTTCGACGTACGCGGCGGATGTCTCGAAGAACGTGAGCGGCGCCGGGGCCTCGGCCTGTGTGATCTCCGGGTTCGTGATGGGCTGGCCGAATCCGTTGTACAGCGCCTGTTGTATCTCACGGTCGAACGAGTACCGGGTTGCGCCCGCATTGAACTCGATCCGGCGCGTGGTCGAGAGCGGCCAGTAGGCCAGGCCCATGGCCTGATCGACATAGATGCGGTCAATGTACTGCGTCACCTGGTACGTATTGTTGGCCGCGGCCGCGTAACTCGTCGAGCCCGTCAGATACGGGATGTGCCCTGCGGCAACGCCCCAGTTCAGCCGGTGCGCGGAGTTGCGGTACATCGCCTGTCCGCCAATGTCCTTGAACGTGCCACTGGCCTGGATGGCCGCGCCAATCGTGTGGTTGCCCAGCATGTCCCCGAAGAAGGCGGAGATCCCGCCGGCGAACAGCGTGCCGTATGCGGACGTGCCGACGCCGAACGATGGCGGACCCAGGTAGTCCAGCCCGATTTTGGCCGCGTACCGGCTCGTCGGGTAGTCGGCGGATTCCGGCAATCCGCGCGCGGGATCGGAGAGGTACTCGGCGACCAGTCCGCGGCCCAGCGCCTCCGCCGGCGGCAGCAGCGCAGCGGACACGGGCGCGGCGATGGCTGCGGATGCCGTGCTCGCGCCGGCCACACCCGCCACCACTGCCACGGGCTCGCCGCAGGGCACCGCACAGTCGATCGCATAGATGTTGTTTCCCGAGTTCTCGAATACGGAGAAGAACAGCGTGCCGGTCGCGGCCGCCACGGAAATCGCAGCGGATCTGGCTGTGATGCCGCTCACGCCGGTGGCCAGCCGCGTCACCTGGAAGAGCTGTTGAGCCGAGAGGTCCAGGCGATAGACGTCGCTGAATCCTTCACGGTCGGAGATGAAGTACAGGCTGCGGCCGTCCGGCGAGAACTGCGGGTCGATGTGCTTCGCGTTCGGCTCCAGCGCTGCCATGCGGATCTGGCGGGTCGCAACATCGAGCAGGGCGAGCTGCATGGGGCCATAGACCAGCCGGTCGAGGTCCGTGCCTGCGCGATCCGTCACGAACGCAATGGTGCGGCCGTCCGGCGACCACACGGGCTGGATGTCCGCATAGCGATCGTTCATCAGCGCCGAGACATCGCCGCTCGCGAGATGCAGGACGTAGAGATCGCTCTGGCCGCCGGCCATTCCGGAGAATACGATCTGTCTGCCATCGGGCGCCCAGCGCGGATCGGATACGGCGCCCACATCCTTCATGTCGATGTGGCGCTCGACCTTGCCGGACTCCACGTTCAGGATCTCGATGCGACTGTCGCCGCCGCGGATCACGACGTAGGCAAAGCGGCTGCCATCCGGTGACCAGCTGCCGGCGGATTCGACGTAGGAGATCGCGTCCATGTGCTGGTCGCGCTGCGGACTGCTCAGCGTGCGAATGGTTCGACCGGTCCGCGCATCCGCCAGGATCAGGTCGGGCGTGAACAGGTTACGCCGCCCCGTGTAGACCAGTTTCTGCCCGTCGGGACTCGCCGCGGGCGCCAGGTTCATCGCGCCCGGTTCCGCATCGTAGACGACTCGCCGCCCCGCATCCTGCGGCCGCTGCCGTCCGGTCAGCAGCGGCAGATAGAACGCGCGTATCGACGCGACCCATTCCTCGGAGAGCTGCTTCGAGCTGACGCCCAGCACGCGGGTGAGTGCGTCCTCGAAGCCGGACTTTGTCGCGATCCGGAATACTTCCGTGATCGCGCGATCGCCGTACTTCCCGGCCACGTACGCCCAGAGCGCCTGGCCGTAGCGATACGGGAAGAACCGCGTATCGTTTGTGAGCTGTTCGATCGTGGGCAGCTCGCCGCGCAGTGCGGCGTCACGCAGCCACATCGCCGTGTGCGCGTCCGCCCGGCCGAGCGACAGGTATTCGGCCATGCCCTCGATCAGCCAGAGCGGCAGTCGGCTCAGTCCGGCGAGCCCGCCGCCCTCGCGCGACGCCGCCAGATCGTACTGGAAGACGTGTACGATCTCATGACCGAGCACATGGTCATTGTCCGCATGCACGCCCGTGAACGGCATGATCACGCGCGTCCGCAATCCTTCCGTCACACCACCCGTCGACTCATCGAGCGCATCCGAGATCACATTCGACTGCTGGAAGTCCGGGTGATCCGCGTAAAGGATGAGCGGTTTCTGCTCGAACTCGTGCTGAAAGACGGCGGACAACCGATCGTACCACCTCGCCGCCATCCGTGCGGCATCCTTTGTTACGGCCAGCTCGGGCGAGTAGTAATGGATCAGGAAGTGCGGTGTTTCCATCTTCTGCCAGTCGAACGTCTCGTATTGCACCTTCTGCCTGCCGAAGTACTGGGCCGACGCCGCGCGAAATGTCAGCACGAGCAACACGAGCGCCAGGCCCGGCGCGCGAAGATTCCGTCGTGAAGGTCTGATGGCTCCTCCCCGGTTCCCCAGGATCCGGGCTGTCCGGCTGCGGACAGCCGCTTGTGCCCTCATCAGTCTGGACACGTCACGGGAGCCGTACCCTTAGCCTGATGGAGATGAGATCAGCTGCCGCTCTCGATGCGCACGCCGCTTGCGCTGACACGGTAGCGCGGCAGCATGATGATCTCGCCGGCGTGGAGATCGATCGCAGACAGCGTGGCGAGGGCGGCCGTCAGGGATGGCCACGGATCGGCGGACAGGCTGCTCGTGCTGTAGCCGAGATCCTTCTCAACCTACGCGCACGCCCAGGTTGATCACGCCACTGTAGCCGTTGCCGCTGGGCGTGGTCTGCAGCGTGAGCGCGGCTTTCTCCGTAGTCGAGAGACTGTTGTAGATCCCGTCCGTCGTGTTGAGCTGGTCCCGCCGGCCCTTCGTGCTGTACGGGCTGCGCGCGTGGACCGTGTCCGTCAGCGACTCGCTGAAGAAGAACTGGGAGGTGAACTCATAGGTCGTGGTGGCGCCCGCGATCAGCCGAAGCTTGAAGTGGACGTGGACTGCACGTCCCGTGTACCAGCCAGGATAGATCGTCGTGAAGCGGGCGACGCCATCCGCGTCCGTGATCTGGAAACCTCGCAGGAAGCGCCGCCCGGCACCCGCTCCGCCCACATCCGAGTAGACGCCCGCCGCGTCGCAGTGCCACACGTCCAGATAGGCGCCGGTCAGCGGCGTGCAGGCGGTGTTCGCAACGCGCGAAACGTTGAACACCAGATCGAGTTGAACGCCCGATGATATGGCGCCCGTCACGGGATCGGCGCGGATGTCGGAGCGGTTCAGGCGCTCGTCGACGAAGTAGGGTCCCTCCGTCAGGGCCGCCGTCAGCACGCAGGTCGCGCTCGAGGACCCGCCATCGTCATCGTCTTCATCCACGCCTGCAGCATCCGATGCACAGCTCAGTACGGACTGCGAAACCACCAGCGTTGCGGCGGCGCTGGCCGCCCGCCCCAGCAGCGAACGCCGGTTGAGTCCCCGGCCATCCGCGTCGCCAGGAATATGTGGCTCTCTCATGAACACCTCTTTTTTTCGATGGGAGGACACCCGAACAACCCGTTTACCTGAGATCGACCCGAACCCGCATCGCAGCGCGTGCGCGATTCCGGCGGTCACCTCAGGCAGGGAGCGTGCCGCGCCAGATCGCGCGGAAAACGGAGCGACCGGATAGCGTGCGCGGGATTTCCGTGCAGAGTCCGCAGCGCGCGCTGCGGAAAACGCAGGCGTGGCGTGCGCGGCTCAGCTCAACGCGGCGTCCACGTCGGCTGTGCGCTGAACAGGCCGTGCACGACACCGACTTGCCACGCGATGAACAAGCCGAATACCAGACTGACCACTGCGGAGGCGATGCGCAGCCCGCGATTCAGCCGGGTGAAGCGACGGTGCGTGGAGGCGAATGGAATAGCGATGGCCGCCGTGACCAGCATCATGCCCACGATCGTGCCCACACCGAATAGCGCCAGGTAGAGCAGCGACCATTGCGGCGTCCGAATCGCCGCCAGCACCAGCAGCGCCACGGCCGCGGATCCTGCCAGACCGTGCACCATGCCGATCAGGATCGGCCGGACCAGCGGGTACGCGCGCAGCCGGCCCAGGTGACGATCGAGCCAAACCACCGGCGTGCGGTCCGGCGCGTGCGGATGCTGCTCCGGCGAGTGCCCGTGCGCATGCGTGTGGATGTAGTCGCCGTGCGCGTGCGCGTGCGAGTGTACGTGCGCGTGCGCTGTGGCGTCCGCGTGCGCGCCGGCCGCACGCGGACCGCCCGGACTGGACGCGGCTACGGACTCGTCTACCTGCTGCAACACACCACGCAGCGTGAGCACACCGAGCAGTACGAGCATCAACCCCACGGCGAACTCCATGGAGAGCCCGAGTCGCGGTGGAATGACCCAGCCGAAGAAGACAATGCCGCCGCCGACCAGCATCACCGTAAAGGTGTGGCCGACTCCCCAGCAGATGCCAATGAGTGCGGCCTGCCGCATCGACCGGTAGCGGGCCACGATCGTGCTGACGGCAAGGACATGATCCGGATCCGTCGCGTGCCGCATTCCGAGGAAGAACCCGAGCGTGAGAACGGCGAGCCACGCCGTCATGCGGCGCTCCCCGCCGGCCGCAGCCGCGCGTCTGTGGCGGAGCCGCCGCTGCCGAGCGGCACGTGCCTCGGCCCGCGCGAGGTGGGGCGCCCGAGGACGGCATGACGCAATTGACCGGAATTCGCCAGGTACATGACAGCCTCACTGTCCGAACTACCGGCTCACAACGTGCGGGCCCGTATCCGCGAACGCGATGCGGCGCCAACAGTACACCATACGCCGCACTCGCGCAGGACGCGATCAGGAATCGGCCGACGCCGCCCTTCGCTGTCCGCCTTATTGCGGGCGAGCGGCCGGAACCAAGTGCCGGTGTAGAAGTAGGAGTACGGATGGCTGATCGGAGCCACGAATCGGGTCGAGACTGATGCGAATGAGGCTTGCTTTCACCGTTTTTCTGCTCGCCCTGCCGGCCGCGCCGCTCTCGGCGCAGCTCGGGTCGGCGCTCGCCCGGACTGTGCCGTTCCCGGTCGCGCCCGTCCCGTTCGGCCCCGGTGAAGTCCAGCGGTACAAGGTCCAATGGGGCGTGTTCGGCGAGGTCGGGAGCAGCAAGCTCGAGGTGGCCGGCATCGACACCGTGCACGGGTATCCGACGTACCACTTGAGCTGGGAAACGCGTGGCCGCGTGAAGCTGACTTTCGTCACGGTCGCCAGTGTCAACGATGTGCTGCAGAGCTGGCTCGATGTGGCTTCCCTGATGAGCCGCCGCTTCGATCAGAACCAGCACGAAGTCAAATACAAGCGCCACCGCATTCTCGAGTTCTTTCCGGAGCAGATGCGCTGGCAGCGGACCGACAAGGACGAGAGCGGCGAACTCGCCTCGGCAGAGCCGCTCGATGAAGTGTCGTTCCTCTTCTTCGCGCGGACGCTGCCGCTCGAGCCCGGCGCAACGTACACATTCGATCGATACTGGGAGGCCAAGGGCAATCCCGTGGTCATCAAGGTGCTCCGGCGCGACACGCTCCGGATCGAGGACGTCGAGTACCCGACGATTGCGGTTCAACCGATCATCCAGACGAAGGGCATCTTCGGTGAGGGCGGCGAAGCCGAAGTTCACTTCTCCGATGATGCGCGCCGCCTCATCGTGTTCATCCGCGCAAGCATGTCGATTGCGACGATGAAGATGTCGCTGATTGGCTATTCGCCGGGCGAGATGCTGGTCACCGGCGTGCCTCCGGCCGGGCAGCGCGAGGAGTGAAGCCATGCGGCTCTGCCGCGACGTCGTCCTGGCCGGACTCGTCGCTGCCGCCCTGATCCACGCAGCGCCCCTCGCCGCGCAGAACTGGCGAGTCCAGGCGGGACTGGGCAACGTCTACAACTTCCGCACGCCGCTGACGATCCGGCAGGCCGGATCACCGCGGCTTCGCTTCACGGCCCGTTACACGACGCGCGGCTTCGAGAAGCCGTTCTACTGGGCTGTCCGGCTCGACCGGCGCATCGGCGGCGCGCGCTGGGGCGTCGAACTCAATCACGACAAGCTGTTCCTGCAGAACGGGCCGCCCGAGGTCGATCGGTTCAGTGTCACGCACGGCTTCAACATCGTGAGCCTGTTCCGCACATCCGCCGGCGACGGCCTGGGCTACCGTATCGGCCTGGGCGCGCTGCTCGCGCATCCGGAGAACACCGTGCGCGGCCGGCCGGTGGACGAGACGCGGGGCGTGCGTGGTTACCATCTGACGGGGCCGGTCGCACTGGTGTCGCTGGTGGCGAACGGCCGGGTGTTGGGCGGGACCGGCGTCTTCGCGGAGGCCCGGATGCTGGGTGGCCCTGCGCGCGTTCCCGTCGCGGGCGGCCATGCACGCTTCTGGACCCTGGGCGCGCACTTCAGTGCCGGCCTGAGCCAGCGCTTCTGAGGACGCCGCGCCCCCGCGGCTCAGAAACCGAGCGGAATCACGACCGCAACACCGTTCGGCGTGAACGACATCCGTGGATGCTGCGGAAACAGGTGACCGTCCCTTAACATCCGTGTTACAACGATGCCGGTGATCCCGCCCGCGACCACGTCGCTGGCCCAGTGCTTGTCCTGCCGCACGCGCGACCAGCCGACCAGCGCGCTCAGCGCGTAGAGACCGATCTCGGCCGGCCGATGATCGATCTCATCATCAATGGCCTGCGCCAATGCGAAGGCGAGCGCCGTATGCCCGGACGGGAACGAGTTGTAGCGGCTTTCGAGCTGGACCGGCTGGAACGTCGCGCCGTCGTCCCAGGCTCGCGGGCGAGCTCGCCCGACATAGATCTTGATTGCACGCGTGACTACACTGGTGATGGCGGCAGCCCGGGCCACCCGCCGAACGGCGTGACGCGCGTCCGTGTCGGAGAGCACGTAGGTCGTGCCCAGCCCGAGCAGCACGGTGCCGTACTCGGCCAGATGGCCGGTGTAGCCCGCGAGCCCGCGAGAGAAGCGGCTGCCGCCGTTGGGATGGCTCACACGGATCAGCGGATCGAGCAGCACGGCGGTGCCCAGGATCGCGGCCGGCCCGATCGCCCGCTTCAGTCTTGACCCGTTCTGCGCCGCGCCAGCGCCGTTGCTGAGCAGGATGCAAAGAGCGCAGACCGAGATGCACGGCAGCGTTCGACACGCAGTTGGCGATCGCAGCAACACGATCCTCCAGGCAGAGGGTGTCAGCCAGCCCGAACATCGGGGACGTCACCGTCGATCTATCCGGAATTGCGCGCAGAACTGCGCCAAGCTCGCGGGGCCGTGAAGGCGGGTTCCAAGCCTGCCCGCCCCACTTCGGGACTCGCCGGACCAATGTCATCGCCAGCCGCCAATTCGGCAACCGTCTTGATGAGTTTCGTGCCTCGCGCCTGGCGGCTTGACCTGCGCCCGGAATCCGCGGCCGCGAGGCTCACCCGGGCGCGTTTTCCTGCGTCATCCCCCGCTTCTGATGGTATGGGTCGGCGGGTCTTCGCGGCCCAACTCGGCCTTGAGTTCGCGGTAGAGCCATGCCTGGGCCATCGTCCAGTCGCGCTTGACGGTGGCCGGCGAAGTGCCGAGGGCGCGGGCGCATTCCTCGATGGACAGGCCGCCGAAGAAGCGGCACTCCACGACCTGGCTCTGTCGCTTCGACCGCAGCGCCAGTCGTTCGAGCCCGCGATCCAGAGCCATCAGCGCCTCGGCGTTCGTGTCACTGAAACTCGCGCCGCCGTTGAGCGCCGACTCGATGTCCTCGAACGAGATTCGGACGTGGCCGCCGCCGCGTTTCGCGGCGAGGCGGCGCCGCGCATGATCGATCAGGATCTGCCGCATGGCCATTGCGGCAACGGCAAAGAAATGGTCGCGATCGCGTACAGCGATTTCTTCCTGACCCGCAATCCGAATGTAGGCTTCGTGGACGAGCGCCGTCGTGTTCAGCGTTTCCTCATCCTGCCGGCGTCTCTGGCTGCGGGCGATCCGTTTCAGTTCGTCGTACACGAGCGGAAACAGCGCACGCAGGGCGGAGCCGTCCCCTTCCCGGGCGCGCGCGAGCAATGTCGAAAAGTTGGTGTTCGAGCGTTCGCTCATGCGTGGAATCGGAACCCTGACGGCACGCGCGCCGGCAGCGCGTACCAGGCGCGTTTCGGGCTGTGAAATGTACGCGGCATACTCAGCAGCCGCGAGCGCGCCGTGAGCCGTCCGGGGCAGCGCCTGCGTTAAGGAGGTAACCGGGTTCGGCCGCCATTGCGGCAACTTCCACTGGAGTCTACGGTGAGACACGATCCTCCACCGGCCCCGCCACCGTTGTGAATGATGAGCGAATCGGACGCCGCGAAACCCCTGGACTGGGAGCGTGTCGAATCGCTTTACGAGTCTGCCCTCGAGCTGCCGCCCGCCGAGCGCGAAGCCTGGCTCGCCGCGAACTGCGGGGCTGACCCCGAGCTGCGCCGCGAACTGGATTCGCTGCTCTCCTTTGCACCGGCAGCCGAGGGATTCTTTCATCGGCTTCGCCGGACCGTGGACAGTGTCATTGACGACATCGTCCCGGCCGCGCCCGACGCGTTCGTCGGGACCCAGGTCGGACATTACCGCATCGACGCAAGGCTCGGTGCCGGCGGCATGGGCGTCGTGTACCGCGCATGGGATGTCCGACTGCGCCGAACCGTCGCACTGAAACTGCTCGCGCCGCATCTCACGCTGGACGAACGGGCGCGCGACCGCTTCCTGATCGAGGCGCGGGCGGCCGCCGCGCTCGACCACCCCAACATCTGCGCCATTCACGAGACCGGCGAAACGGACCAGGGTATGCCGTTCCTCGCCGTGGCGTTCTGCGACGGCGAGACGCTCAAGGCCCGGATCGCTCGCGGGCCGCTCCCCGCCGGCGTGGCGGTGCAGTGCGCGCTGCATGCCGGCATCCACTACGTCTTCGACATCACATCCGCCGTCACGCTCGGCACATCCGTTGCCGAACTGGCGCTCCGGATTGACCGGAGCCGTGGCCTCGTGTCTGTTCTGGACTGACCGACCCCGAATGGACCGCGACGCGCCCGCGCCGCGGTCCATTCCCAGCTGCCGCCAGGCCGCGAAACGCTTCAGGGGAAATCCGGCACACCCGCGAACGGATCCGGCATGTCCGGGTTGACACCCAGCACGCGCGCCATCTGCTCGCTGCTCCGGTTCGTGAGGAACTCGACCCAGAGCGGGAAATGGTCGCTTACGCGATACGACATCTGCTCCGGCGTCAGCTCGGGGAACACGGCGCGCACGAAGTCGATCACGCCGGAGCGGCCGCTCGCGCGCAGCGTGAAGTCTGCGCCCATGAACCAGGCGATCTGGTCGTAGTACTTGGCGGTGCTGCCGTACGTTGTCCGCTGCGTAAGGATGCCTTCGGGTACGCGCAGACCCGTTTCGACAAACGCATCGAACAGCGGGTTGCCCGTGCGCTCGTCGATATTGAAGTCGCCCAGTACGATCAGATTCGTTTCCTCGGCGCCGCGCGCGCGCGATCGGTCGCGGATCTCCTGTGCCGTGAACCGCGCGAGATTGCGAAGCTCGGGTATGCGATCGGCGGGCAGGCTGCCGTACTTGATGTGCGCTGTCAGCAGTGCGAACCGTTCCTCGGCCGCGCGAAACCCCACGATGTACGGCGTCCGGTCAAACTGCTGCATGGGATCGCCGGACGCTGCCGGCGGCAGCACGATCTCGCCCGCCAGGCCGGACGGCTCGAGGCGGCGCCGGTCGTACACGAAAGCCAGGCGCTCCGAGTTCCCGGCATCGCCCGCTGTCACGTCGCTCATCAGCACGCCCCAGTCGGGCCCGAGGAATCCCTCGAGCAGCATGCGGATCGCGGTCGTGTTGCGCCGAACTTCCTGGATGGCCACGACATCGAAGTGGCGCACGATTTCGGCAATGCTCGCCATGGCGCGCCAGTTCCGTTTCGGACTGCCGCTGTTCTCGTCCCACGACGGATGCACGTCGCTGAACGCGCGCAGGTTCCACGTCGCCACGATCAGATTGTGGTCCGTCCTGCGTGGCGGCACCTCCG
>Ga0187892_10003542_pt1 | contig 28314 bp, 26 predicted proteins | sample MA1701073metaG_FD_139345 | JGI IMG/M metagenome (GOLD analysis project Ga0187892, IMG submission 139345) | Bio-ooze microbial communities from a basaltic lava cave in the Kipuka Kanohina Cave System on the Island of Hawaii, USA - MA170107-3 metaG ... | reverse complement strand
TCTTCACTTTGTGGCATGACACCGTCGTCAGCAGCGATCGTGAAGAGGACGAGATCGATACCGTGCGCCCCAGCGAGCATGTTGCGAATGAAGCGCTCATGTCCGGGCACATCGACGATTCCTGCCCGCTCGCCGTTGGGCAGGTCTAGGTAGGCGAAGCCGAGGTCAATCGAAATCCCGCGCTCTTGCTCTTCCTTGAGGCGGTCAGTGTCTTGACCAGTTAAGGCTTTGATAAGGGAGGTTTTACCGTGATCAATGTGCCCGGCGGTCCCGATAATATGCGGCATGCAAGTGGGTGCTCCGAAAAACTACGCCTATTCTGACAAAAAGAACCGAAGAAAGAAATCCCATTTGTTCCATCTGGGTGAGCAGGCTTGGGTTATCGGAGTATTGGAGAAGCGAGGGAACCATTAATCGACGCTCGACGTTCTCCGGGTGCACTTGGCGAAGCTGGTAACATGGAGAGCAGTATCGTAAGCGGCGAAGAGGCGTTCTCCGTGATCTTCGCAGTCAACTGCAAGTTGAGGCCACTCTGCGGAAGCGGTGTGTTCAGGGTAATCGTTCCTTGCAGGCGTGCCTCAGTATTGTCGGCATGGAGCATAAAGTCGGGAATCTCCAGCAACCCATTTTTCACAGTCGCACGTAGCCGCCCTTCAACAAAGGAAAACGGCGGTAAGGGAAAGCCCGAAACCTTTCCTTGTCGCAACGCTCCATTCGTTAAAGAAAAAGCAACCTGTCCGCGCAAAGAAGAAAGGCTCGCGACGTTCCCTTCTACCTCTCCTTCCCCGCTGAGACTTCCCTGTACCCCATCAACGGTAACCGCCCCTGGCAGCGGCAGCAGGCTCAGAGCAAATTCGTGGACCACAAACTGAATTCTCTGTCCATCGGCATCCGAGGACACAGTCCCATTCAGTGTTCCGCCATAGAGGTGAGCAGTAAAGGTCAGTGGCCATGGGCGACCGACGGTCAACCCGAGCAACGACGGTTGGAGGGTCACGTGAGTCATCCGCACAGCTGGTCCAGTGCTATTTTCGACTACCACGTCATACAATCGACATCCTCCCCACCACGTTAGTTCTCCGTGGTCATACTGGATCCGTACCAAGGTCTCACGAGTCGCTGAGATCACTATCCGCTGGAGCAGCATCTCGGTCGGAAATGTCAGGAGGAGAAAAAAACAGAGACAGACAATCGTGTAGAGCGTCCAGCCCAGGCGCGCCGACAATCGTGGCACCAGCTCTCGCGCTCGAAGCAGGAAAAACACAAGCCGTGATACTGGAGGCACGGTGTGATTATCGGGGAGTGAAAGCGATGGCGGTGAGGGCAACATCGAAGGTATAGGGATCCTTGTAGCGTTTCTTGATGGTGAGGTTGGTACACCGCAACATCGAACTCGCGGTGTCCATTTTGTAGAGGAGGGTGACCACTTCTTGAAGGGAAACCCCGCTGAGCTTGAGTTCGATCGTTTCTTGCTCCACCCCCTCATGGGTTTCGTGACCAGCCGGATTGATGGCGGTGAGCTTGTCACGTCCGAACGTCGTCGTTGCCAGTCCTTCTAGCACAGCAAAAGGCGAGGGAGCGGGTCCCCGTGGCAGACGTAATCCTTCAACTTCTCGGCGCAGGGCCTCGTATGTTCGTCGCAACACGGTAATCTCACGCACCTCGCGTTCTTTCGTTGTAATGCGGGTTTGCAGACGAGCGTGCATCTCCCACAATGGGTCAATGATGAAGACATACCCAACCGTCAATCCGAATACGATCACAGCAGCACCAACCGCAGAGCGCTCACGAGGAGACAGCCGTGCCAGCAGGCTTGGTGCTCCGAGCGTCTCGACCACCTGCACTCGTAGTGCTTGCCCTACCCGCTTCCACAGTTGACTGACGTACTCACTGAACCTCATCTTCATAATGCTCCTGTTCCGGAGGCAGACTCCAACGTTTCCCGTTCTTTGCCCTCGTCGCTGAAGAACAACTGTAATCCGAATGTTACTTTCTGACTGCCGGTTTCGGCTTTCACATCCTTCAGTTGCACGTCACGAAACACGCCAAGACTGACGGCAGCGGTCTTAATTAATTCCGCCGCCTCAAAGGAGGAGGTCGTTCCTCGCAGCCGAACGGCATTTTCCTCAAACGTCCACTCCTCAAGGTCCAGGGGAACATTCTCTGGGAACACAGTGCTGAGCTGGTGCAAAATATCCAAAGGCGAAACCGCGACTGCACCACGGAGCAGACGACGACGCTGCTGCAGAGCAGCAATGGCATCCTCTAATTGTACTTTTTCATTCACGACCGTCCATACCTCAGGAAGTACCGCAGTAAAAACCCGGCGGATCTCTTGCCGGAGCAGTTGATACCGGCTGTTCAGGGAGTACAGGTCCACCACAAAAGCCAGACTTGCTGCCACCGCACCTGCCACTGCCAATCGTCCCAACTGTCGCCACTCGTATCGCACCGCATCGCTCTGCGTCCGTGGAGAAAATTGCCCACACCGGAGGTTTACGCCAAACAGGGCTCCACCCAAAGCTTCTCGGAGCCCCATGCCTAAACATGCGGCAAACTCGGCTTGTGCGGCGTGATCTTCCTCAGCAATAGCCGACACGCGCAAATCCTGAAATGAGACGACTTCGGCGGCGAAGTGGTGTCCCAACTCACTTTTCAAGCGCAGCAGGGATGCGCCGGTTCCGCACATAAAGAAGCGTGCCGGCAGCTTTCCGTCGTTGCCACCAAGCACTAAGAGTGTCCATTGCAACTCTGCCACCAAAGCTGCGACCTCACGTTCATCTTGAGAGCAGCCACTGTTCAACGTGCGCACCCCACACAGCACCCCATCTTGAAGCAGGACGACCGAGGTCTGGCGTTCTCCGACATCCAGGAGCGCGGTCACGCCACGGACATCAACACCACTCAGCGTCACCAACGGCAACGCTGCCAGCGGGGCAAAACTGACTTCTTCCGGGTCAACGCCGGCTGCCGAGAGCATTGCGAGATATTCGGTGAAGACAGCTTTTGGTGTCGCTATAGCCAAAACAGTTGCGCCGGTTTCTGTGCATTGCACGATCTGTTCGGTAATGACCATATTCTCGATGTCAAAAGGAATGAGTGTTTCCAGTTCAAAAGGGATGGCCTGGCTCACTTGACGTGACTGAGTGAACGGCAATGATAACAAGCGATGCGTAACCATATCGCCCGGCACACAGGACAGTACCGTATCTCCATGCAGACGATAGGAGACACAGAACTCTCGCACTTGCTCGGCAAGGTCACGATCGGGATCGCGTGGCTGCTGAAAGAATCCAGTCACCCGACAGCTTCGCAGGGTACTTTCAATTATCACAGCTCTGAGTGTCGCTGTCCCCAGGTCGAGTGCGAGGATACGTCGTGCCATTGTTTATCCCCTCTCAGCCAACGGGACGGTGGTTTGCCAGGAGATCGGCACTACTCTTCCGGAGTGACGTCGCACCCGTACCGTGAGGGCTTGGCTGACCGGTTCAACGGTAGCGATCGCTGCAATTGCAAAAAACTCACTGCGGACGGCAACAAGCTGGAGGACACGCGCCGATGTACGAGGCTCAAGCCCCAGGCGGGTACTGAATTCGTTGGTGCCACGGACTGGCGTTTCTTTCCTCGTCGCAAGAAACTGTTCGAGCAACTTCGGGTCAACCGTAGGGAAGAGCGCAGTCAGGACTTCGGATGGAGCAGTATTCACATTAACGAGCGTTGTCTGACTGGGTAAGACACTCACCACTTCGTCCAGGCGTGCACGCACCACCGTTGTCAGTCCGGAAATCCGCCCAAGTTCTCCCAACGTCAACAAGGGTCCATTACTTGGTGTGTAGGGCGGCGTCAGTTGCAAGTACTGGTCCCGCTCAGCTCCATGTGGTTCAGGAAAGTCGTCTGCATCAAGCCAATCAACCAGGGGTTCAAGGAGCGATGGGTCAAGGCCGCGAAGACCAAACAAGCGCTCTGCAACTTCCCTCCAGGCCAGGTTGATCGTTCCATTCGCATTCCGCAGTGCATTAAGATTCACTTTACCTTGCTCATCCGTTACTCGGACCAGGACCATCCCCTCTCCCACGGGAAGCGGTGGAAGCGGACGTGCCCATGCTTCACCGAGGGTATCGATTCCCGACGGTGAAGTAAGGTCTTTCTTTAACACGACAGTCGCGAGATTCACTCCAGACCGCGCAAGAGCGGACGCTTGGAGAGAGCGGAGCGCATTATACGCCAGGTGGTAGTCTACCTGGCTGGAGTAGGCGAACTCGACAACTGCGATCGTGAGTAACGTGACGGCCAGTAGGGTGGTCACCAAGGCAACGCCGCGTTCGTGAATGGTACTGTTGGCGAATGTTTTCTCCTCATCCGCGACACCGCAAAATCCCCCCGCGCTCCGCGCGGCCCCCTTTCCCAAAGGGGGCTTCTGGGTCCCCTCCTTTAGTAAAGGAGGGACAGGGAGGATTTCGCCAACAGGATCGTGAGCACCTACCGGCCTCATGTCGTCCCTCCGCGTGGAGAGACCAACTGGCTGGCTAACGGCAGGTCCACTACAGTCGAGAACGCCACGACTTCTGCTTCCTTATGACGGGTCGTCGCTGTTTTGTTCGTCAAGTAGAGTTCCACTTCAACTGCACGGGGCAATTGCGCTCGTGTCTGTTCTTTGCCCCATTCGTCGTGCCACACGCGGCCATCAAAAAAGCGGAAACGGAGTCCCTGCACTCCTGTCAGCAATGGCAAAGTTTCTCCCTCAGGTACGCGGTTTTCCGGTGCACTCGGCGTTGCTGGTGAAATACGAGTGCGACGAACCAGTTGTCGTTCGGTTGGCGAATACGGATCGGGAATCAACTTGTACGCGACTTCGTACCAGTCTCCTTCATGCCCACCGCTGGTCAGAAAAAACCCACCTATCGAGATAAAAGAGAGAGATGCTTCGGGAAGATGTTTGGTTTGATAGGTTTGGCCGACAAAGCGAACGTTTTCTGAGGAGAACGGGAGGCTGGCTTGCAGATCGTCGCCAATACGCAGTAACACAATCCGTGCCGCCCGTGATTGGGCGCTCTGCTCTTCGGCGATTTGCTTACTCGTGAGCGTACGAGAGAAGACGCCATATAAAATTGCCAGCACTATACTCAAAATGGCACTGGCCACAAGGATTTCGAGGAGAGTGAAACCACGGGAAGAGTAGCCAGTAGCCAGTAGCCAGTAGCCAGTATTACGGTCCTCATAATCTTGAAGGTTGAACATTGAACGTTGGACGTTTTTCATATTCGCTGCGTTTCTAGTTGAGTGGCGTGAACAGCATCAGTTCAGCACGTTCGTCTTCACGTTCACCCCAGGTCACTCCCACACGCAGTTCCCACAATCCTTCAATGGGTGCAGGGCGGACGGTACGATGCCAGCGAAACTCTGGATATTGCTGGGGGTGAAGACTCGAAAAATCACCGGATGTCACACGAGCGGCATCCGGCCCTTCGAGCTGGGTTCGCGTGAGCATCTCCTGCGCCAACAGCGTCGCCGTACTCAGTCGCTCTGCCTGCATCGTCAGTAGGAGATTCCGGTTCTGAAGCCCCAAAAGACTGACCAGTGCCACGGCTAACACTGCCAGAGCCACCAACACTTCGAGAAGGGTGAAACCGGAAAGACTGAGGACTGAGGACTGAGGACTGAGGACTGAGAGTCTTAGGCTTTGGACCTTGGACCTTGGACCCTGGACCTGCCCCTTGAAACTCCGAACTCCGAACTCCGAACTCCGAACTCTTCGTCTAGCGATGCACATCGACATACCCTTCATACACTGCCACCTCGCCAGTGACCGGCGGAACAATGACGGTCAGTATCCGTGACTGTTGATCCCGGAGGTGAATGACTGTCGGATCGGTATAGCCTTGTGGATAAAAATGGGTGAAGACCTGGCCGGAGCTGACCAATCCTACACTCGGCACGCGAATGTCAGCAAAGGTAATATTCGTCGGGAGTTGCACCGGAAGTGATAGTGGCGATTCATCAGCGACGAAGGTTTTCATCTCTTGTGAGGGGGTGAGGACCTGGACTCCATACCGGTGCTGGTCGAGGTCGTAGCGGATTCTATAGACATGTCCGCGAAACGCCGCCTCGCCACTGAGATAGCGTACCAAGGCAGCAAGCCGCTGCGCACTCGTTTCGAGTCGTGCTCGGTCAAGACCGCCCAGCCGTGGCACCAGAACTGTCACCAACAGCCCAATGATAAAGAGGACGAGCGAGAGTTCGAGAAGCGTGAAACCGGAAGAGCGTGAAGCGTGAAGCGTGAAGCGTGAAGCGTAGGGCCCCAACCTTGATGCTCCAGCCCCTCGTCTCCGTTTCTCCGTTTCTCCGTTTCCCCGTTTCCCCCAGTCTTCGTCAGAGGTCTCGGCTATCCAGGTCAGCATATTTCCCCTCACCACCTTCCTCACCATCCGCACCGAGAGACTTGAGCATGTACCGATCCCCGTTGCTCAGGTACAGGTACGAATGTCCCCAGGGATCAGTTTGCACCTTCTCAATATAGCCTTCTGGGTTCCATTTTACCGGAATGACGCCAGTCTGGGGTTTCGTCACTAACGCTTGTAGCCCTTGCTCCGTCGTAGGGTAGTTACCGTTATCGAGCTTGTACAAGTTCAGCGCTTGTTGAATCGCTCGCAGGTCAGCCGCGGCCTTGGTCCGTTTGGCTTCGTCGGTCCGCCCCATGATCTTCGGCGCAACCAATGTCACCAACAGTCCCAGAATAAACACCACCACCATAATCTCGATGAGGGTGAAGCCCTGAGAGTTGCGAGTTGCGAGTTTCGAGTTTCGAGTTGGTCTTGGGGCCGCGAACCGTAGACCCTGAACTTGAGGCTTGGACCCTTGAACTGACAACTGACAACTGACAACTGACAACTGTTCTCCGCTCATCATCACACCACCTCCTCATCCACGCAGTACCTTAGCAAGGCCCCGGTTATTCTTCAATGCAGAATTTCGTAGAATTTCAATGGACTAGCTGGTTGAGATCAAAGATCGGCAACAAAATAGCCAGAACAATAAAAAGGATCACGCCACCCATGACCAAAATCGTCAGCGGCTCAAGCAAACTCGTCAAACGCGCAAGCACAGCAGACACTTCCTCATCATAAGCATCAGCTGCCCGTGCGAGCATACTTTCCAGTTCACCACTGCGCTCGCCAACGGCTACCATCTGCGTCAACAAGGCTGGGAACAACCCACTGCGGCGCAGCGGCGCAGCTAGACTCTCTCCTTCCTGCACACTCGCACGCGCCTCTTCAACGGCACGACGCAACAAACTGTTACTGAACAGATGGGTCACGATGCCCAGTGCCGTCAAGATTGGCACCCCACTTGCCAGTAGGGTGCTCAACGTTCGGGAAAAACGAGCGATCCCTACGCGTTGGATCAATCTTCCCACCCACGGCAGTCGCAAGAGCGTCCGATCATACCACGCACGCCCTTTGGGCATGCGCACTAGCCGTGTCATGAGCAATGCGCCACTGGCGGCCAATAACAGCACCAGCCACCAATACGAAGACACGAACGACGAAACCCCTAGCAAAATACGCGTCGCCAGGGGTAAAACACGTCCTGTTTCCGTAAAAATCCGCGTGACCTGGGGTACCACGTAGGCCAGCAAGAACACCAAAATCACCACTGACACGAGAATCATCACCAGGGGATAGGTCAGTGCCGCTTGGACAGTGCGGAGGAGTCGCGCCTGACTTTCCAGGTAATCGGCAAGCCGTGCCAACACGACTTCGAGCGTCCCACTTTCTTCTCCGGCACGGATCATGTTGACGTAAATGTTGGAGAAAAGTCGGGGATGGGCCTGGAGTGCATCGGCTAAAGACCGTCCTTCGCGGACCTGTTGCCGGACATGCGTCAGCACCCGCTTGAGGCGGGCATTTTCCATTTGCTCGATCAGTGTCCCCAGACACTCAATTAACGTGAGTCCAGCTTTCGCCAGGGTTGCAAACTGGCGGGTCAGAAGCGCCAACTCTTGCGCTGATACCCGCTCAAACAGTCTTCCACCACTTCCAGTCGTCGGCAAAGCAGCCTGAGTCGTCGGCTGTGCTGTGAGTTGTGCCTGTTCTTCGTCCACCGCGGTGGGAAAAACTCCTGTCCGTCGTAACGACAACCGGGCGCTCTTCGGGTTGTCCGCGTCGATCACCCCGGACACCGTACGTCCTTGTGCAGTCAGCCCTGTATAGGTGTAGATAGGCATAGCTCAGTAGTCAGTAGTCAGTAGTCAGTAGTCAGTAGTCAGTAGAGCCCGAACTGGGAACTGACAACTGAAAACTGACAACTGTTCACAGCATTTCTTCCTGCGTCACCCGTACCACTTCTTCTACCGTTGTCATTCCCAGTAAGACTTTCACCGCTCCGTCATCACGAAGCGTGAGCATGCTACTCTCCACTGCTGCACGTCGAATCGTCGCGGCGTCAGCCCGTTCCATGATCAGCCCACGAATCGAGTCGGTCAGCAGCAATAGCTCGTGAATCCCAATGCGGCCGCGATACCCCTTGTGATGACACGCCTCGCATCCTGTCCCTGGACTATAAAAAGGGCGATCTGCCACTGCCTCTGGTGTCAAGCCAATTTCGCGGATTTTCCCTTCGTCCGGGGTATACGGAACGCGACACAGCGAACACACGCGCCGCACCAAACGTTGTGCCATCACCCCCAGCAACGAAGAAGATACGAGGAATGGTTCAACTCCCATATCGAGCAGGCGCGAGACCGCGCCGAACGAATCATTGGTGTGCAACGTCGAAAACACCAGGTGGCCAGTGAGTGCCGCCTGAATCGCAATCTCTGCCGTTTCCGTGTCACGAATTTCGCCAATCATAATGACATCGGGGTCCTGCCGAAGAATCGACCGCAACCCGGCAGCAAAGGTCAGCTCAATCTTGGGATACACTTGCATCTGTCCAATTCCGCGCAACTGATACTCAATTGGGTCTTCAATAGTGAGGATGTTTTTCTCTGTGGAGTTAATTTTACTCAAGGCCGCATACAGCGTGGTCGTTTTGCCCGAACCCGTGGGGCCAGTCACGAGGATGATCCCGTGGCTTTGATGAATCAGCCGGTTGATGACTTCCAGATTTCGCCCGTTCAGTCCTAACTCTTCCAGGCCAAGTAAAGCACTCGCACGATCCAACAACCGCAGCACAACCCGTTCGCCAAAGGCCGTGGGAATCACCGACACGCGCATGTCGATGTCCCGGCCAGCGACTTTCAGGCGAATCCGCCCGTCTTGCGGCAAGCGCTTCTCGGCAATGTTCAGGCCCGCCATAATCTTGATGCGGGAAATCAACAGCGGCTGAATCGCTTTCGGTGGGGCAATGGTATCATACAGGATGCCGTCGATCCGGAAGCGGATCAGCAGTTCCTGCTCGAACGGTTCAATGTGAATATCACTCGCACGCTCCTTCGTCGCTTGGTAGAAGAGCGAATTCACCAGACGGATAATGGGCGCGTCATCCGTGGCTTCGAGGAGATCGCGCGGCTCTTGCCACTCCGCCGCGTCAAGCTCCAGGGCTTTTTCGTCAAGCGAGTCAAGCACTTCTTGAGTTGATTGCGAAGTGTGATCATAGACCCGGTTCAGTGCCTCTTGTAGGAGTGGTTTCGGCACCACGAGGGGCTTGATGCGTGCACCAAAGAGCAAACGCAGATCATCAAGTGCAGCAATCTCACGGGGGTTGGCGGTTGCTACGGTTACCGTCCCGTTTTGCTGGGCGAGCGGCAACAACAGATACTGTTTCGCAAAGGCGAGGGGGATATGAGCGAGCAGTTCTCGCTGACACTCGTCCGCGTTGACCATCTCGCTATAGGGAAGCTGGTAATACGTGGCTTGGGTCTTCGCCCAAGCAGCGGCATCAAGCGCGCCGAGTTCACGCAAAGCATCGCCCAGGTCTTTATCGTCCCGCAGGCGCTCTTTCGCTCTGGTCAAAGTATCGGCAGGGACTCCTGCCTCTTGGATAAGAATGTCCTCCACAGACCGCACAACCCACCTCCGCCAGCAGGGATATTACCACGCAACTGCAGAAGTCTCAAACAAGTCAAGAGCAGGGTGCATAACAATTTCCTGGTAAATTCGCTGTCTGCCCTTCGACAAGCTCAGGGCGAACGGGGCGGGGGTTGGAACCGCTGAAGATTTCCCGTTCGTGCTGAGCCTGTTGAAGCACGAACACGGCTGCCCATATGCCTTGCCAGAATTCTGATATACACCCCTTTGGCTTGTCGCTGCGACAATAGTGAGTCTACTTGTTCCGTAGCCCATTCGCGAGCCCATCGAGCCCTTACTTGTCCATCTTCTTCCCTCTTCCCCTTTCCTTCAGTAGGAAGTTCGCTCCAGTGCGGCCGCTTGAAAAATTTTCAAGCCCCCCTTAGACTTCCCACGGTCACAGCTCCACATAACAAACTATGAGCCTCCTTGCCATTCGTGCCGACGGACTCGGGAAGCGATATCACCTCCGACAGTCTGAGCGATATTATACTCTGCGGGATGTGATGGCACGGATTGCTGGAACGCCGTGGCGTTACTGGAGCGACTGGCGGTCTGGAAAACCGAAAGACTACAGCCCGGCACCAGCGACCGTAGAAGGCGGGACTATCTGGGCGCTCAACGATGTCTGCTTCGAGATCGGCAAAGGGGAGATTGTTGGCGTCATTGGTGGGAATGGGGCTGGAAAGTCGACCCTCCTCAGGGTGTTGTCCCGCATTACCAAACCGACAACTGGTTACGCGGAAGTGCACGGACGCGTGGGGTCGTTATTGGAAGTAGGGACCGGGTTTCATCCAGAACTGAGCGGGCGCGAGAACGTCTATTTGAACGGTGCGATTTTGGGCATGCGACGAGCAGAAATCGTGCGAAAATTTGATGAAATTGTGGCTTTCGCGGAAGTCGAAAAATTCGTCGACACCCAGGTCAAGTACTATTCGAGCGGCATGTACATGCGTCTGGCGTTTGCGGTCGCGGCCCACCTCGAGCCGGAAATTCTCTTGGTCGATGAGGTCCTCGCAGTGGGCGATGCTGCGTTCCAGAAAAAATGTTTGGGCAAGATGGGAACGGTCGCAAAAGAAGGGCGGACAATTCTCTTAGTCAGTCATAATATGACTGCGGTGCAGAGCCTTTGTCAGCGTGGCCTCTGGTTAGATGAAGGTCAGATAGTCCGATCGGGACCGATTAGCACCGTGATTTCCGCATACCTCCAGACAACGGCAACCACCTTCAGCGAACAGCTTTGGGCGACTCTGGACACAGCGCCAGGGAATGAGAAAGTGCGCTTGCAGAGGGTGCGGGTGTGTCTGGGCAACGACGAGCGCCCCGAGCAGATTACTGTACAGACCTCTTTCATGATCGAAATTGACTATTGGAACTTGAAGCCGGAGGCACGGTTGAGTCTCAGTCTCATGTTGTACAATCAGGAAGGACTCTGCGTGTTTGCTTCGCCAAGCGTGAGTGATCGAAGCTGGTTCGGACGGCCCTTGCCAGCGGGACTGTTTCACAGCACGTGTCGTATTCCGGGAGAGTTACTCAATACGGGTATATACCGAGCCGTCTTATTGGTAGTGCAAGATGCGGCCCATATCGTGTATACCCATGACGAAGCGGTTGTCTTCGAGGTGGCAGACTCAGCCGAGGGACGGGGGGACTGGTATGGTGAATGGATCGGTGCAGTCCGACCACGACTCGACTGGACGACACAATTTGTATGTCCGCTCGAAAACAACGGGGGCCTCACAGTATGACCTCATCATCAAAAGGAGTCGACCTACGCGACCGGGTAGCGGCGTTTCCGTTCCGTGTCTTTGATCTGGCTCGGCGGTATCGCCGGCGGTGTTTCCCAACCCGCCTGGATAAATTCCAGACAATCCACGGGTGGACCTTAGAGAGTCAACTACGCTATCTGATGTCGATTGTCCGCGTATTGCCAGATCGTAGTACGACTGTTGAAGTCGGTGTCTGGCAAGGACGGTCGGCCCTCGCTATGGGAGAAGCGTGTCGCGGCACACGGAAGCTAGTCTATGCGATTGATCCGTGGCAGGAATACGTTCAAGGCGGAGTCGCCATTAGTAGTCGCCTCAAAGAATGGGGGGTGTCGTCGTTCGAGGATATTTATCAGGCGTTTTTGAGGAATCGCCAAGCTTTCAATCTGGAACCGTGGGTGATTCCTATACGCGCGCGTAGTCTTGAGGCAGCGGCAGCCTGGGCTCACGGTTCGCCCGCATTCGTCTTCATCGACGGGCATCATGACTACGACATGGTTACTGCCGATCTTACTGTGTGGTATGACCTGATGCCATCTGGCGGAATTATTGCCGGAGATGACTGGAACTGGGAAAGTGTCAGAAGCGCAGTGGAGGATTTTGTCGCCCGTCAGCCGACGCTCTCGCTCTCGCTGCCCTGCGAGAACACCTGGCAACTCGACAAAAGATAGGGAATAACAGGGAATCCCTCATGCCGAATACGATTCCGCTTATTAAACCAGACCTGCCCTCCCTTGCGACCCTTGAAGCGGCCTTTGGTGAAATTCTGCAAAACGGACGGGTCACCAACTTTGGCCGCTACGTAGCGCAATTTGAAGAAGAAGTCAGCGCCGATCTCCAGATTCCAGCGGTCGCGGTTTCCTCTGGCACTATCGGGCTTATTTTGGCACTGCATGCGCTAGGACTTCAGCCAGGCCAGAAAGTGATCCTCCCCAGTTTTACCTTCGTGGCGACTGCCCAAGCCGTGGTTCACGTCGGTGGCGTGCCAGTGTTCGCCGAAGTGGACGATGATCTGACCCTGTCCTGTGCTGACCTCGACGCGTTGCTTGCCCATCATCGTGATGTTGCAGTTGTGCTTCCCGTTCATACGTATGGCCTGCCATGTCAGGTAGAAGCTATTCAAGACGTGGTCGATACTGCCGCCCGGCGAGTCGCATCGCCCGTCGCGGTCTTGTACGATGCCGCCCATGCCTACGGCTCGTCTCTCAACGGTCGTCGGGTAGGAAGTTTTGGTGAGGCTGAGGTTTTTTCTCTGTCAGTGACAAAAGTGCTGGTCAGCGTTGAAGGTGGGCTTATCTCAAGCCAGAATCCAGTGTTGCTACAGCGCATCCGCAAGATGCGCAACTATGGTATTGAGTCGCACTATAATGCCCACTGGCCGGGACTGAACGGCAAAATGAGCGAGTTCCATGCCATTGTGGGTCTGCACAACCTGAGACAAATTTCTGTCTTGATTGCTGAACGCCAACGCAAAGCGCGGTATTACTACGAGCAACTGACGACGAAAACCAGTTTCCGCACCCTGGCATGGCCGCCCGAGGTTGTCCATACGTTTAAGGATTTTACGATCCTGGTCCCCGATATGCTCGCGGGACGGCGAGATGAAGTAATGAAACTGTTGCAAGAGCACGGCGTCGAAACCCGTGCGTATTTCTCGCCACCAGTGCATGAACAGCAGTTCTTTCGTTGCTATGCGGATAGGCCACTGCCACGAACCGAACAGTTTGCTCGCCAGGTGATCACCTTGCCCTTCTACACGACGATCACCGAAGCCGCAATTGATACCGTGGTGAGAGCGCTCGCTGAAGCGGAAAGGATACTCACATGAACGTGTTGGTGACGGGTGGGGCCGGGTATCTTGGCTCAGTGTTACTCCCCAAATTGTTAGCGCGCGGGCACCGTGTCCGAGTGGTTGATGTTGGCTATTTTGGCCTTGGTCATCTACGGGCGCTGCGCCCGACGGTGGACATCTCCCGCCGTGACCTCCGCGAGATCATCGCCGATCCAACGCTGTGTCAGACGTTACTGGAAGGGTGTGATTGTGTCATTCATCTCGCTGCCATTTCTAATGACCCGTCTGCTGATCTGAATCCTGAGCTTACCGAAGCAGTGAACTTTCACACCACCCAGATCCTCGCTCGCGCTGCACGAGACCGTGGTATCCGCTTTCTCTTCTCGTCTTCTTGCTCAGTTTACGGCGCCGCTGAAGGCGACATTGAGGAGGAGGAGATCGTGAGTCCCCTCACGACGTATGCTGTGTCGAAGGTGAAGGCTGAACAGGCGCTCGAAGAACTTGCTGATGGGCACTGGTCTCCAGTAATCCTGCGCAATGGCACCCTGTTCGGGTATTCTCCACGCATGCGCTTTGATCTGGTGGTCAACATTTTTAGTTTACACAGTACACTGTACAACGAACTGAAAATTTTTGCTGATGGGCAGCAGTGGCGTCCGTTCTTGCACGTGAACGACTGCGCCCGGGCTTTCGTCCTTTTCGCTGAGCATCCGACCCTCTCCTATCGGTGTTACAACATCGCCCACGAAAATCTCCGGGTCGCTGATGTGGCGGTACTGTTTCAACGGCTCAACCCAAGTCTTCGGGTCATCTATCTTACGCTTCCTGAGACTGATCAACGCAACTATCGGGTCTCCACGCGGCGGATGCAGGAAGTCGGCTTCCGGACGCGAATAGATGTAGGGATGGGAGCCGAGGAGATGAATGACGCGATTGTCAGCGGTCTGATTCCTGATCCGGAATCGATTTACTATCGCAATGCGAAATGGCTGAAAGAACTCGCCCATATTGGAGCCAAAGGCCCTCGTGAGGTCATGAGCCTGATGGAAACCCTGGCGCAGATACGTCTCCGGTAAACCCGAGAGGAAGTGTATGGTAGCTGCAGGTGCGACCTCCATTATCATTATTGGTGCCGGTGGACATGGCAGTGAACTGGCGTCGTACATTCGGGATTTGTGCAAGAGCGGAGCTAATCTTCACCTGATAGGCTTTGTTGACGAATACAAAGCCCGTGGACCGTGGTGTGGAACAGAGATACTAGGAAACTTGCAGGACTGTGCCATGGTGGTGAGACAGCAACCCAAAGTTCCCTTCCACTACATCACGGCGATGGGCGATAATCAGACCCGCCGACATTTGGTACAGGCCGTGGCCGCTCTTGGGGTGCCAAACCTACAGGCATGGACTCTACGACATCCCCGAGCGACGATCGGACAAGATGTTACGATAGGTGAGGGAACCTGCTTCGCTCCGGGAAGTATTGTGACTACACAGATACGTCTCGGCCATCATTGTATCCTCAACGTCAATGCGTCAGTCTCGCATGATTGTGAGGTAGGAGATTTTGTCAATATCAATCCTGGTGCTGTGGTCTGTGGAAATGTGAAGATTGGCACCGGGTGTTACATTGGTGCGGGCGCGACGATCATCGATAAGGTGTCGATCGGGGCGTGGACCATTATTGGCGCTGGTGCGACGGTGATTGATGACTTACCCGCTGGAGTGACGGCAGTAGGAGTCCCGGCGCGGATTGTCAAACGATTACCAATGCCAGAGGAATAAGATGATAGCGACCGTCAGTTTCGTGGTCCCGTGCTTCAACTACGGTCGCTATCTTGGCGACTGCCTGGCCAGTATTTTTGCCCAGGAGGAGTATTCTGACTTTGAGGTGATTGTCATTGATGACGGTTCGACGGACAACACTCAGGAGGTACTGCGCTCGTTTGTCGACTCCCGGTTACGCCTCATCATCCACAAGACGAACCGCGGTCATGTATTCACGATCAACGAGGGGTTAAGCCTGGCGCAGGGACGGTTCATTGCTCGCATTGATCCGGATGATCGCTACTGCTCATGTTTTCTCTCTGAAGTGCTGCCACAGTTTCAGCGCTATCCGGAAGTTGGTTTGGTTTACGGCAACGTCGCGCTGATTAACGAGCGGGGAATGGTAACGCAAACTCGCTCGGACCACGTGCATGGGAACCGTGACCACAAAGGGAATGAGTTCCTGCCTCTCTTGATGGAGAACTTCATTTGCGCACCAACTGTGATTGCCCGACGCGAGGTATGGCAAGAGGCCCTACCGATTCCTGACGGTCTGGCCTTTTCGGATTGGTATCTGACGCTGCTGATGGCGCGACGTCATGAATTTTACTACTGCGACCGTGTGATTGCTGACTATCGTGTCCATGCGGCGAATCATCATCTGAAGATTATTCGTGACCGGAGCGAAGAACCTTCTCTGTTTCGCGTACTGGATATGATCTTTGCTCAACGCGAGGAAGATGCCACGCGACAGATACGGAAGGAAGAGAACAAACGCAGGGCGTATGGGGCGCACTATCTGACGCTGGCAACGAAGTACTTTGGCTGTGAGATGGATGCCGATGCCTGGCGGTGCTATTGGCGAGCCCTTTGGCATCATCCATCTTATATCTTACGGGCCGATGTCTGTCGCCGTATGGGAGGATTGCTCCTCGGTCGCAGCACGTATGAGCGAGCCAAAAGGGTCTTCAAGTTGACGCGAACAAGAGTAGCGAGTGGATCATAAGCAGGAAATTCGGGCTTTCTGCGTGACTTGTACTGTGCCCCCATCTCCCTCTCCTTGACCCCGCGCGTGGTGAAGGACGCCGCTGCGCTTGCGGAGACAGGCGACCGCATGCGTGTTGGCTCTTCCTGTTGTGCGTTGTCCCTCGAAATCCGCAAATAATTGTGATAGTCCTGCAAACGCTCAGCAGAGATTGCTCCGGAATAGGAGTCACGCTGTACTCTTCCCCATGCGTTTAGTGTCGAAAATCAAGTCGTTTATCGTGCCACACGGACAGCAGCCACGCACTGTTCCTGTCGGCCTTTACCGTGGATTACGACTGGAAATCGACTTGGTATCGCAAACGCAACTTTATTTGGGACTCTGGGAGCGTGAGACACACGCCTTCATTCGCGAAGCAAGCTCACGATGCTTGTGGGCTATTGATGTCGGCGCAGGAAAGGGCGAGTTATGTCTTTTCCTGTTACGCCATTCCCATGCCCAGAGGATTTTTGCTTTCGAGCCTCAGCAGTCAGAAACAAACATGATTGCACACAATCTGCATCTGAACGGAGTCTCGCCTAATGACAGGTGTGTCGTGCTATCCAAGTTTGTGGGGTGTTTACCGACCCCTGATTGTATTTCGCTCGACTCTCTCGACCTTGACAGACGGAAGCGCGGCTTTCTCAAGATTGATGTGGACGGTGCTGAAATGGATGTTCTTCGTAGTGGCGATGGACTTCTGACGTCGGCTCCGATGGACATAGTACTTGAGACGCACTCCCAATCCTTAGAAGTGGAGTGCCTAGAGTTCCTGACAGCACGGGGTTTCCGTTGCGAAGTTGTCAAGAATGCGTGGTGGCGTGCCCTCGTGCCAGAACAACGACCCTCAGCCCACAACCGGTGGCTATGGGCGACAAAGTACTAATGCAAGCGGAGGGCCGTTCGATCCGTGAGACCTCTATATCGTCACTCCCAGATACCTCTGTTTCGCGTAACGGGGCGACACCCTACCGCTAAGGAAATCAGCCTCAGAAGAAGGAGGCTAGTGAAAGCCACTTCGCCAGTGAGCGGGAGTGATTGAGTTTCATGAAAATCCTACACCTCTCTTTCGGTTTTTTTCCTGACCCAGTAGGGGGCACGGAAGTCTACGTCCAGGCGTTGGCCCATGAGCTACGCCGCCTCGGTGCAGAAAGCTGCATTGCTGCTCCTGCGGAGAAGAGCGCCGTATATGAAGACGCGGGTTTTCCTGTCCGCCGTTTTGCGGTTGCTGGTGAGGTGTCGGATCTTCGTGATCTTTATGGAGAGGGAGATGCGCTGGCAGCGAGAGAATTTACGCTCATCCTTGACCAGGAGAAGCCGGATGTCGTTCATCTCCACGCCTTTACTCGTGGCGTTTCGCTTCAACTCGTGCGAGCGGCAAAAGCCCGTGGACTTCCGGTGGTGTTTACCTATCACACCCCGACGGTCTCATGTCTGCGTGGCACCCTCCTGCGGTGGGGAACCCACGTGTGTGACGGGAATCTGCGTGTTTCACGCTGTGCACCGTGCACGTTACATGGCCGAGGGATGAACAAACTCCTGAGCATCGCCTGTGGCAAGCTTTCACCTACCATCGGTCACTGGATAGGAGAGGCAAAGAGGACCGGCGGTCTCTGGACGGCACTCCGGATGGCGGAACTCGTACAACTGCGTCACTCGATGTGTCGCGCATTGTTCGCTGAAGTGGAGCGGATCGTGGCCCTGTGCCAATGGACTCGTCAGCTTTTACTGCTGAATAGAGTACCTCCAGAGAAGATATTCCTCTCTCGTCACGGGCTTACCTCTCAGCTCCGTTGCGATCAAGCAACATCGCCTTCTGTCGCGTTACCGCAACGCCCTCTCCGCATCGCTTACGTCGGGAGATTTGATCCGACGAAAGGGGTAGACGTTGTGATTCGTGCCTTGCGCTTACTCCACCAGATTCCGGTCGAACTTCATTTGTATGGGATTACCCAAGGACAAGGAGGGTCAGCCTACACACAACAACTCAAGCGCCTGGCGGTGAGTGATCCGCGTATTGTGTTTCAGCTTCCTGTGGAGAATGCGCAGGTCATCCCACTGCTGCGCGACTATCATCTGGTTGCGGTGCCATCGCGAGTGCTTGAAACTGGTCCCTTGGTGATCCTGGAAGCGGTTGCCGCGCGAGTGCCGGTGCTCGGTGCAAATTTGGGTGGGATTGCTGAGTCTGTGCGGAACGGTGTTGATGGACTTTTGGTAGAGCCAGACTCGGTACAGGACTGGAGCCAGACCGTGCAACGTTGCTGCGAAGATCCAGTTCTGTTGACCCAGCTTCGTGACGGCATTCGTCCACCGCGAGGAATGGATATCGTTGCTCAAGAGATGATGACCATATATGGACAGGTGCTGCGGGAGAGTCAGGGCACTCGTTCTCGTGTTCAGGTTGGAGAACACGCCCATGCATCCGGTTGAACGGTTCTGCCTGACCATGCGCCACCACCACGCTCTTGCACGAGCGGAGTGGTTATGGCGATGGCTGCGACCCTGGTACGACCGCGCGGTCCAACTGGCTGGCCGTCATGGGATTGAACGCATCATCAACGGGACCGATCCACTTTTAGTGATGCCGCAGTACCGCCATGTCTCCGAAACTTATGAACCGGAGGTGTGGACCCATCTCATGACGCGACTGCGGCCTGATGACACCGTTGCTGACGTTGGCGCTTTTATTGGGTTATATACGGTGGCCATAGCAAAACGGTTAACGAAGGGTGGGAAAGTCATTGCCTGCGAACCGGACCCGAACAATGCGGCTGTCTTGAAAGGCCATGTTGCACTCAATCGCGTTGCTGACCGGGTTGAGATCGTTGAAGCCGTGGTGAGTGATCGCGTCGGAGAGGTGTTGTTTCAGAGCGGGCAGGAAAGCCAATCGCGGGTCAGTGCGAAGCCGAGCGACAACACCAATATGATTGCGAGTATCACCCTTGATAGTCTCCTAGAAAACAGGGTGCTTGATGTGGTGAAAATTGACGTCGAGGGACACGAGGAGGAGGTTTTGCGGGGGGCAGGCCGCGTATTGCAAAGTCACGAGCGCGCTCCACAGGTACTCTATATTGAGGTTCATCCTTACGCCTGGGCAACGCTGGGAACCTCGAGTGCCTCGCTGCTTGGTTTTCTGCGCGGATGTGGGTATGAGGTCACGACCCTTGGTGGACAACCAGTCACACAGATTACCACCTATGGTGAGATCATTGCTCACCGGGCGCAGCCGCGTCTCCCGGCGTGAGCCTGCCCATGAAGCGTATCGTCTATATCCAATACACCAATCCGGCTGGGTATCCGCCATTGGAACACAGCTCCACGCTGTTTGCGAATGCCGGCTGGGAGGTCTTGTTTCTTGGGACCTCTGCGATAGGAACGCAAGCATTGCGGTTTCCCCCTCATCCCCACATAACCGTCAGACAACTGTCGTTTCCCGCGGCTGGCTGGAGACAGAAACTGCACTTCGCGTGGTTTCTGCTTTGGGGATTCGGATGGGTGCTGCGCTGGCGTCCACAGTGGGTCTATGCCTCTGATCCACTGTCCTGCCCGCTCGCGCTGCTGTTGAGCTATCTGGGGGTTCTTGTCATCTATCATGAACATGACTCGCCGGTGGTGCCGAAGCAGCAGACTAACTCTGTTGTTTCAGTCTGGTTTCAGCGGGTACTCCTCTTACGGGCGGAGCTGGCGCGACGGGCGGTCTGCTGTGTATTGCCGAATGCACAGCGGGCGCAATGGTTTGATGAAGAGATGAACAACGCTACGCGAACCGTATGTGTATGGAACTGTCCGACTCAGGATGAGGTCGTCCCACCGCGACCGCTGCCGGTCGGTAAGACGGTGCGGGTTGTCTATCATGGCTCACTCAACGCTGTTCGCTTGCCACTGACTGTGCTCTATGCACTGGCACAACTCCCTCCGATTGTGACCCTTTCGATCGTTGGTTATGAGACGGTGGGACATCCGGGATACCTGGCGACCTTACGAGAACGAGCACAAGCGCTTGGTCTTCTGTCTCGAGTCGAATTTGTTGGTTCTCTCCCGCAGAGAAAGGAATTGCTCAGCCATTGCCGCCAAGGTGACGTGGGGATTGCATTCATGCCCCGCGATACGACGGACCTCAATGAACAGCATATGACCGGTGCTTCCAATAAACCGTTCGATTACCTTGCGTGTGGTCTTGCCCTGCTTGTTTCTGATCGCCCGGATTGGCGGACGATGTTTGTTGAGTCAGGGTATGGTCTTGCGTGTGATCCTGAGAATGCCGAAAGTATTGCCGCGGCATTACGCTGGTTTCTGGAACATCTGGTGGAAATGCGGGAAATGGGAGACCGCGGGCGGCAACGGATCGCTGCCGAGTGGCATTATGAGCGACAATTCGCTCCGGTTTTGGCAATACTTAACGGCAGGACGTAAGAGGAACATGCCGTGATGGGTTGTGCCGAAGACGAAGTGCCTGATCAGGCGGCTGTGAGGGAAGTCGAGCGGCGACACCTTGCCGCGCCCTTCTTTTCTGTTTGCATTCCGCAATACAATCGTACCGCTTTGCTCCTCGAAGGCTGTCGGTCCTTGATGGCCCAAACGTTCCAAAATTTTGAAGTCTGTATCTCCGACGATTGTTCAACGGATGGGCGAGGCGAAGAGATCCTCGCGTTTCTGCGGCAATCATCCCTCTCTTTTGTCTATCAGCGCCAGAGTCGCAACCAGCGCTATGATGCGAATCTCCGTGCCAGCATCGCCCTGGCACGAGGGACATACTGTTTCTTGCTTGGTAATGATGACTGCTTGGCCTCGCCGGACACATTCGCGGAATTAGCCAAGGAGCTGCAGCGATTCGGGTCGGTCAGCGCAGTGATTACCAACTACGAAGATTGTACGACGGGAAAAGTGTTCCGCCGTGTCCGGACGACCAGGGTTTGCGGCAGTGGGGCTGCCGTGGCTGTCCAGCAGTTCCGCAATGTCAGCTTTGTGAGTGGGGTCATGTTGCAGACTCGTAAAGCTCAGACCCACGCCACCTCACGCTGGGATGGGAGTGAGATGTATCAAATGTTCCTATTCTGTCGGATTGTCGCAGAGGGAGCGGCAGTGGCAGGGATAGATCACGTGGCAGTGCGCAAAGATTGTCGTATTCCCGGTGAGCAAGTGGAGAGCTATGTCAAACCTCGTGAGAATCCGTGTCCCATTCGGGAACGTCTGCTTCCTCTGCGCTACATGGGACAACTTGTGACCGATGCGATTGCTCCCTTTCAAGATGAAAATATGACGCGACACTTGGCAGTTCTCGTGCTGAGCCAGATTCTGCTGTTTCCTTATCCGTTCTGGGTGCTCGAATATCGGCGTGTCCAGTCCTGGCGGTATGCGTTGGGAATTTGTTGGGGGATGCGACCGAGCCGTATTTGGCCCTCTTGTGGGTTGAGCCGCGTGCAGCGATCCCTCGTGACTGGCCTCTACGGGGTGATGTCGATCGTCGGGCTGTGCTTTCCCCTGGCCGTGTTTGATCGGATGTATCCCTGGTTGTATCAGGTTGCAAAATCGCTTGGCGGGACGAGAAAAGCGTGACCACGGGACGCTCATGCTGAGCTGAGGGCGATGCCCGAAAATTCCCTCTCCTGGATGGCTATGGCATGAAGTTATAGGGAAGACTGAACACCCGTAGACTTGACACAAGACAAATCCAGGAGGAAGACTAAGGGCTGTGGACCATGCTCGAAAATGTGGACTTCACTCCAAAGAAGGAGGCACACGATGAACCAGGTATCTGTTGGGAACGGAACTGAGACCCGCTGGCCGGTCGAGGGAATCACCCGTGTTCCTTATCGTGCTTTTTTTGATCCTACCGTGTACGAACAAGAACAGGAACAGATTTTCCGTGGGCGTGCATGGAACTATGTCGGCCTGGAAGCAGAAGTGCCGAACCTCTGTGATTTTCGGACTACCTTCGTTGGCGATACTCCCGTCGTGGTGACGCGCGACCGCGATGGAGCACTCCACGCCTTTGTCAATCGCTGTGCACATCGTGGGGCGATCGTCTGCCGCGAACCGCGTGGAAACCGTAAGAGTCATCAGTGTGTGTACCATCAGTGGACGTACAACCCACAGGGGGATCTGATTGGCGTCCCGTTCCGTGGTGGAATCGAGGGGAAAGGCGGGTATCCCGCCGATTTTCACCCCTCGCAGCACTCGCTGCGCAAACTCCGCGTGGAAGCCTACCAAGGCCTGATTTTTGCCTCCTTTGCTGACGATATTGAGCCGCTCGAAACCTATCTTGGTCCGGAGATGCGTCATTGGCTCGATCGCATCTTCAACCGCCCAATACAGCTCCTGGGCTACGCGCGTCAGTATATCCACGCAAACTGGAAGTTATACGCCGAGAATGTGCGCGATCCCTATCACGCGAGCTTGTTGCATCTCTTCCACACTACCTTTGGTATTTATCGCTCGTCGATGGGTGGTGGAGTGATCATGGACGAGGCCAGGAGACATGATATGCTCCGCGCCTACAAACGGACCGAACCCCAGGAAACCGCAGCTTATAAAGGAAAAGGGATGCGGACCTACCAGGAGCAGTACAGCCTGGCCGACCCGTCGCTCCTCACCTCGCGGAAAGAGTTTGACGTCGAACTCACCAACCACATTCAGACCATCTTTCCGTGTCTCGTCGTCCAGCAGATTCAGAACACGTTAGCCACACGCCACATTTTGCCCAAGAAACCTGACGAGTTTGAATTGCTCTTTACGTTCTTTGGCTATGCCGATGACGATGAGGAGATGCGCGCGATTCGTATTAAGCAAGCGAATCTGGTCGGACCGGCAGGGTATATCTCCATGGAAGATGGACATGCAACGGAACTTGTGCAGCAAGCCATTGTCCGCGATCAGAAGGCAGGCTCGTTTATTGAGTTTGGTGGGCGGGAGACAGACGACCAAGAAAACCTTCTCACGGAAAGTGGGATTCGTGGGTTCTGGAAGTATTACCGTGAAACGATGCACGTGTGAGGAGGCGAACGATGGTGACCGCAGAAACCCGCGCCACAGTGGAAGACCTGTTCCATACTTATGTCCATTGCATTGATGACGACGACTTAGAAGCGTGGCCGTCGCTGTTTGCGTCACAATGTTTGTATAAGATTGTTCCGCGGGAGAATGCCGATCAAAACCTACCGATCGCCATCATGTATTGCGATAGTCAAGGCATGCTACAGGACCGAGTGACTGCGCATCGCAAGGCGAATCTTTATGGCGCGCATTTCTATCGTCACCTCGTGAGTAGCATCCAGGTGCTTGGTGAGGAGAACGGGGTAATTCAGGCGCGCGCAAACTACGTAGTGTTCCGCACGCTGGCCGATGCGGTGCACTACGGCACAACCGAGGTGTACAGCGCTGGCGCCTATCACGACAAGATTGTCATGGAGAACGGTGTCGCAAAATTTCGTGAGAAGCTTGTTATTGCTGACACCTGTAAGATTTCCTCTCTGTTAGTGACACCATTATAGGGAGACTGCTCAAGGGCCCACGTGCCGCAATATCGCCAGCATTTCTAGCAGAGAAGACAGAGATAGAGACAGAGATAGAGGCCGCTCCACCCCTTTTCTTCTCTGTCTCAAATCTCTGTCTTCTGCTTGTGCTTTTCCTTGTCTTTCGTGTAAAAGCGAGGTAGAGGGGGCGTATGGAATTTGATGAGATCTTGACGCAGGTGCTCGAATTGTTGCAACGTCAAGGCCGCATCTCATACGGCGCACTGAAAAGACGATTCCATCTTGACGATGAATATCTGCAAGACCTGAAAGACGAGATGATCGACGCGCAACGTGTCGCGCGGGACGAAGATGGTAAAGTGCTGGTATGGACGGGCGGCACGACAGTTGCCAGTTCTCAGTTGCCAGTTGCCAGTCTCCAACCCCCAGCCCCTAGCACCCAGCCCTCAGACGCTCTACGCCCCACGCTTCACGCTCTACGTGCGGAGGCTGAAAGGCGGCAGCTCACCGTCATGTTCTGTGACATAGTAGGCTCCACTACCCTTTCCGCGCAACTTGATCCGGAAGAGTACCGCGAGGTGGTACGTACCTATCATGAGACATGTGCGGGCGCGATCCATCGCTATGGAGGGCATACCGCCCAACACCTGGGCGACGGGCTGTTGGTTTACTTCGGCTATCCAACCGCTCATGAGGATGAAGCGCAGCGAGCGGTACGGGCAGGGTTGGAGATTGTTGGGGCAATCAGGGGACAGGTTACAGGGGACGGGGGACAGGCAGGACGAAAACCTCTTCAGGTCCGTATCGGCATTCATACCGGGTTAGTCGTCATTGGCGAGATCGGCAGTAGCGAGAAGCGTGAGATCCTCGCGATGGGCGAGACCCCAAACCTTGCGGCCCGCATTCAGGGACAAGCTAACCCCGATGAAGTCGTCATCAGCATGGCCACCTACCGCTTGGTCGAAGGGTTGTTCAAGTGTGAAGATCGTGGACAGCCAGAACTCAAAGGGATAACAGCTCCGCTGACCCTCTATCGCGTAGTCAAAGAAGAGGAAGCCCAGAGTCGATTTCAGGTGGTAGTACGCAAAGGACTCACGCCGCTGGTGGGCCGCGAACACGAGCTTGGCCTGTTGCGCGAACGTTGGGAGCGAGTGAAAAACGGTGAAGGTCAGGTGATGTTGCTCAACGGTGAGCCGGGTATTGGCAAGTCCCGTCTGGTGCAGACGCTCAAAGAGCAGGTCAGCGCCGAAGGCGCGATCTGCATTGAGTTTCTCTGCTCGGCCTATCATCAAAACAGTGCCCTCTATCCTGTGATTGAGTATTTGCAGAGAATCCTCCAGTTCACCCACGACGATTCCTCTGAGCAAAAGCTGGACAAGCTGGAGCAGGTGCTCTCACGCTCTCGTCTGGACCTGCAAGAGACGGTGCCTTTCTTTGCCTCCTTGTTGTCGCTTCCCGCTCCCCGCTATACGCTCCCCACTTTCAGTCCACAGAAACAGAAAGAGAAGACCTACGAAGCACTCATTGCCTGGTTGGGTGAGGCCGCGCAGCACCAAGCGGTGTGCTACGCCTGGGAAGATCTGCATTGGGCCGATCCTTCCACCCTGGAGTTGCTTACGCTCTTTCTGAATCAAGTGCCAACAACGTGGCTGTTGGCGGTGCTTACCTATCGCCCGGAGTTCACACCACCGTGGGGTTCTCATTCCTATCTCAGCCAAATGACCCTCAACCGCTTAGGGCGAGCGCACGTTGAGGCGATGGTCGAGCAGGTGACGGGTGGCAAGATACTGCCAAAAGAGGTCGTACAACAGATTGTGAGCAAGACTGATGGCGTGCCGCTGTTCGTGGAAGAACTCACGAAAACAGTCTTGGAGTCCATTGAGTCTATTGGGTCCATTGAGTCTGTTGGGTCCGTAATTCCTGCGACACTGCACGATTCGCTGATGGCTCGACTGGATCGACTCGGCATGGCCAAGGAGGTCGCGCAACTCGGGGCTACGCTCGGGCGGGAATTTAACTACGAGTTACTTAGAGCAGTTTCCCCGCTTGACGAGGAGCCCCTACAACAGAGATTGCGGCAGTTAGTCGAAGCGGAGCTGGTCTATCAGAGTGGTGTCCCGCCCCGGGCGCGCTACCTCTTCAAACATGCGCTGGTGCAAGATACAGCGTATCAATCTTTGCTCAAGAGCCGCCGCCAGCAGCTGCATCAGCAGATTGCCCAGGTATTGGTAAAGCGGTTTCCTGAAACGGTTGAGATCCAACCGGAACTGCTGGCTCACCACTACACTGAGGCTGGGCTCACGGAGCAGGCTATTCCATACTGGCAGAAAGCCGGACAGAGAGCGAGCCAGCGTTCGGCCAACGTAGAAGCGATCGGTCATCTTACCAAGGGGCTAGAGTTGCTCAAGGCCCTACCAGATACGCCTGAACGCGCTCAGTCCGAATTGACATTGCAAATCGCCCTAGGTGCTCCACTAGTAGCCACTAAAGGCTGGGCTGCTCCAGAAGTAGGGCGAACTTGCGCCCGTGCTCGGGAGCTGTGTCAGCAAGTGGGAGAAACCTCTCAGCTCTTCCGTGTGCTGCGGGGACTTTGGTCGTTTTATGTTGTGCGAGCGGAACTCCAAGCAGCCCGAGAGCTAGGGGAACAACTGCTCACCCTGGCCCATAATGTCCAAGATCTGTCCTGCCTGCTGGAAGCTCACCTGGCACTGGGAGCGACCTTGGTCCGGCTTGGAGAGTTTGCCCTAGCCTGCGAACACTTTAAACAGGGTCTTGCTCTCTACGATCCTCAGAAGCACAGCTCCCATGCCTTTTTGTACGGACAGGACCCTGGGATGGTTTGCCTCTCTTATGCGGCCTATGCCCTATGGTATCTTGGCTATCCAGACCAGGCTCTGAGGAGCAGCCATGAGGCTATCGCCTTGGCCCAAGAAACGTCTCTCCCCTTTGGCGTGGCTTATGCTCTGGACCATGCTGCTCAGCTTCACCAGTTCCGTCGGGAAGAGCAGGTAGCCCAGGAGCAGACAGAGGTGGTCATTGCTCTCTCGACTGAGCATGGGTTTCCAGTCTATTTGGCGAGAGGGACTCTTTTGCGGGGCTGGGCGCTGACTGAACAAGAGAGAGGAGAGGAGGGAGTGAAACAAATACACCGGGGACTGATCGCTTTGCGAGCCACTGGAACGAAGGTGGAACAGACACATTATCTTTCCTTGCTGGCCGAAGCGCATGGGCAGATAGGACAGTCTGAAGAAGGAGGTATAGCGCTGGCTGAGGCGCTGGCTGCGGTGCACGAAACTGGGGAGCGCGAATACGAGGCGGAGTTGTATCGGCTCAAGGGAACGCTAACGCTTCAGTCCAAAGTCCAAGGTCCAAAGTCCAAAGTGGAAGAAGAGGCCGAAGCGTGTTTTCACAAGGCCATCGATATTGCGCGGAAGCAGCAAGCCAAGTCACTAGAACTGCGGGCCACCACGAGCCTCGCTCGCTTATGGCAGCAACAAGGCAAGCAGAAAGAAGCTCACGAGATGTTAGCTGCAATCTATGGCTGGTTCACCGAGGGATTTGATACGAAAGATTTGCAAGAGGCCAAGGTACTGTTGGACGAACTCGCGTGATTGCACTCTTCCACAAGGGCAGCGAAAGCATAGTGTGAACCTTCTTCATCTTCGCCGACGGATTGCTGCTGGACAGGTGCGGATTGAGTTTGCCCTCCCTCATGCCTTAACGGAAGCCTTCAAGGATGGTCTGACAGTGGATGAACTCAGGACAGCAGTGCTAGAGGGAGAAAGAATCGAGGATTATGACACGCGCGTACTGCTGCTTGCTTTCACGTTGCCAGATCGGATTCCATATCATGTTGTGGTAGAGTACTATCCTGGTGAACCGATGGCGACCATCGTCACCACCTACATTCCGGATACAACACATTGGGAACCTAACTGGAAACGGCGGAAAAAACCACGACGGAAGAGAAAGTGATGAAAATCTTGCGTACTCGCTGCACTGGAGACTGCTCTGGACGTCCACATCTTGCCCTGGTAAGTCAGAGCTTTACTCGTCGAGGCAGTCAGGTTGAAGTGATCATCAGCCGTATTCCGGCGAGCGTCTGCCCGGTGTGTGACCAAGCCTTTCTCGAGGAGGACACAGCTCGACAGCTTGAAGCAGTGATCCGTCCTTTTCACGGCACCCGTGGTGCTGTGCCCGACCTGCCACCTGCGAAGGTCTATGTCGATTTTGCGGAGGCGGGGAAAAGACAAAAAGCGGCTTAACGTCGGGTGTTCGGCTTTAAGCCCCGGTCTTCGCCGATCCTTTGGTCTGTCCCTCAGGGACGCCCGGCGCGCTGTAGCTTGCCATCAGGTCATCAACAATTTGGTGGAACTCATCCCACGGCGTCTCGCGGTAGGCATGCCCGCGCACGATGAACGAGGCTCCGGCGTAGAACTTCTCATACTGCAGATGCCGGCCCGCGAACTCGGAGCCAACCATGTCCCAG
>Ga0187892_10003541_pt1 | contig 28321 bp, 24 predicted proteins | sample MA1701073metaG_FD_139345 | JGI IMG/M metagenome (GOLD analysis project Ga0187892, IMG submission 139345) | Bio-ooze microbial communities from a basaltic lava cave in the Kipuka Kanohina Cave System on the Island of Hawaii, USA - MA170107-3 metaG ... | reverse complement strand
CGTGGCAAGCTGAACGAGCTGTACGCCAAGCACACCGGCAAGCCGCTCGACCAGATCGAAAAGGACATGGATCGCGACCGCTTCATGTCGGCCGAAGAGGCCAAGGATTACGGCCTCATCGACCACGTCATCTCGAATTTCAAGCAAATGGACGGGAAAAAGCCGTGAGCCCTTGCGTCGGCCCCCGGGCTTTCCCATACTAGGGACCCCATGTCGCACGACAAGCATCTGCGCTGTTCCTTCTGCGGGAAGTCGAAGGACTCGGTCCGGAAATTCATCTCCGGCCCGTCGGTCTACATCTGTAATGAGTGCATCGCACTGTGCAACGAGATTCTGGCCGAGGACGAAGAACGGGAAGTCTCTGAAGCCATTACACAGGTCCCGACCCCCGCCGAGATCAAGGACGTTCTCGATCAGTACGTCATCGGGCAGGAGAAGGCGAAGAAAACGCTCGCGGTCGCCGTCTACAATCACTACAAACGCATCAACTCCCACGGCGCCAAGGACAGCGACGTCGAGCTCGACAAGAGCAACATCATGCTCATCGGGCCCACGGGCGTGGGGAAGACGCTGCTGGCCCAGACGCTGGCCCGCATCCTGGACGTCCCCTTCACCATCGCGGACGCGACCACGCTCACCGAGGCGGGCTACGTCGGCGAAGACGTGGAGAACATTCTGGTGCGGCTGCTTCAGGCCGGCGATTTCAACGTCGCCGACTGTGAGCGCGGCATCGTCTACATCGACGAGATCGACAAGATCGCGCGCAAGTCGGAAAACCCGAGCATCACGCGCGACGTGTCGGGTGAAGGCGTCCAGCAGGCGCTCCTGAAGATCCTCGAGGGCACGATCGCCAGCGTGCCGCCCCAGGGCGGCCGCAAGCATCCGCAGCAGGAATACATCCAGGTCAACACCAAGGACATCCTCTTCATCTGCGGCGGCGCGTTCGACGGGCTCGAGAAGATCATCGAGAGCCGCACCGGCCGCCGGCGCATCGGCTTCACCAAGGAAGAAATCGAATCCGGCGCGATCGAGAAAGTGAAGCGGAATCCGTTCGCCGACGTGGAGCCGGACGACTTGCTGCGCTACGGTCTGATCCCGGAGCTGGTGGGCCGCCTCCCGGTGACCGTACCGCTCGACGCCCTGGACGAAGAAGCGCTGGTGCGCATCCTCGTCGAGCCGAAGAACGCGCTCACCAAGCAGTACCACAAGTTGTTCGAGCTGGAGTCGGTGCGCCTCACGATCGAGAAGGACGCGCTGCGCGAGATCGCCCGCAAGGCGCTCAAGCGCGGCACCGGCGCCCGCGGCCTGCGCGCCATCCTCGAAGAGATGATGACCGACATCATGTTCGACCTGCCGAGCCGGGACGACGTGCGCGAGGTCGCCGTCACCGCCGAGACCGTCACCGAAGGCCGGCCCCCCCTGCTCGTCACCGAGCGGCCACGCCACAAGAAAGAAGCCTGACCGACCCCTCCCCCCGTTTCGTCGGCGCCTTTCCGCGCGCCGACGCCGTCCTCGATCCACCGCTCCCCGAAATCGCGCTGCTGGGCCGGTCCAACGTGGGGAAGTCGTCCCTGCTCAACGCGCTGGTGGGACGTCGTATCGCGCGGATCTCGGCAACGCCGGGGAAAACCAGAGGACTGAACGTGTATGAAGTGCCCCGGGGGCCCTTCTACCTGCTCGATCTCCCCGGCTACGGCTACGCCCGCGCCTCGAAATCCGAGCGCGCCGCATTCGCCCACCTGGTCCGCCACGTGCTGCACCGGCAGCGTCTCGCCGGCGTCGTCTGGCTGCTCGACGTGCGGCACGAGCCGGCCGCGAACGACCGGGCAATGCAGGACCTGCTCGCCGCGAGCGGCGTGGGCGTGCTCGCGGCCGTCACGAAAGGCGACAAGGTCTCCCGCCGCCTTCGGGTCGGCCGCGAACGGGCGCTGCGCGCATCGCTGGCGCTGGACGCCGACCAGGTGGTGCTCACGAGCGCCCGCACCGGGCTCGGCATCCCGGAGCTGCGCGAAGCGATCGCGGCGCTCGCCGCCCAGGCGTGACGTGGAGCGCCCCCCCCCGATCCGCGTCGCATTCGTCAGCCATCACCCCCATCTCCGGATGGGCGGCCAGCGCAGCATGGTGCAGCTGATCGAGCACCTCGACCGCGCCCGGATCGACCCACTCGCTATCTGCCCCGGCCCAGGTGAGCTCACCGAATACCTCGAGTCGCGTGGCTGTCCCGTCGTCCACATCCCGCTCCATCACATCAAGCCGCGCACCCTCGCCGCCGTCTGGCGCTCGAGCCGCCGGATCCGGCGTCTGCTGCGAACGCGGGCGATCGACATCGTGTCCCCGGACGCTCCCCGCGATGCGTTCACCTGCGGCCTCGCGAAGATCGGGACCGGCACCCGGATGGTCTGGTTCGTCCGGCTCACAGCGCCACACGATCTCGATTGGCTGCTCGAGCGGTGGGCGGACGGCATGATCGGCGTGTCCGAGGCCACACGGCGCCGGTTCTCCTCCTCGGCGCGCGTCTCGACCCGCTACCGGACGATCTTCGACGGCGTCGACGTGGGCCTGTTCCAACCCGTGGACGACCGCGCCGCGCTGCGCCGCTCGCTCGCCCTGCCCGAGGATCGCTTCATTCTCCTGTTCGTGGGTCAGATCAAGGAAGGCAAAGGAGTGCTCGATATCGTCGACGCGATGGCGCTCGTCGGCCCGAGGCCGCTGCTGCTCATCATCGGGTCGCCTACGCCGCAAGCCATCCTCGAGGAAATCGAGCGCCGCTCGCGCGCGAACGGCACCAGCGCGCAGATCCGGGTGTTGGCGCAGCAGGAGGGCATTCACCGCTGGATCCAGTCGGCCGACTTGCTGGTCAGCGGCTCGCACCAGGACACCGAGGGGCTCTCCCGCGTGTTGTTCGAGGCCATGGCCTGCGGCACGATTCCAGTCGCCACCGACATCCGCGGCAATCGCGAAGCCGTGACACCCGAGACCGGCGTCCTCGTCCCCGAGCGGTCGCCGACGGAATTGGCGCGAGCGATTACGGATCTGATGGACGCCCCGGTGGCGCGGCTCGCGGCGCTGCGCGCAGCAGGCGTGCGCCATGCCCGCGAGCATTTCGACATCCGGGCGCACGCACGCGCGGTGGCGGACTTCTACCGCGAGGTACTTGCGCGCGCGGAGCGCCGTACCGACCTTCCGCGAACGGAGGAGCACCGCCGATGAAATGGGTTCCGATCGTGGCCGCGGCGTGGTTGGTCTCCTGCAGCCCGCCCACGCGCCTCGGCGCGCAAGCCACGCCGGCCGGCGCCTCGTACGATACGGTACCCGCCGGATTCGGCTCGCTGCGCCGCGACGACATCGTGCTGCGCTTCGCGACCGACCAGCTGCAGCTGCAGATCCTGCCGCTCGATGAACGCGTGATTCGCCTCCTCGCTCCCGACACCTACCAGTCGCTGGAGAACCTGTTGCAGAGCCGGCGCGAAGACATCGCCGCGGCGGCCCGACGGGCCGGGCTCGCGAGCCCGACGCTCGTGATGGTGACATTCTACGGTGTGGCGCCCGGCGCCCGGTTCACGCCGGAAGACGTCCAGCTGCAGAGCCGCGGCCGGCTGTACCGGCCGGTCGAGTTCGTCCCCCTCTCCACAACCTGGAACACGCTGCAGCTCGAGCAGCGGCAGCAGGCCGTGGCGATCTATTTGTATGACGAAGGGGTGAGCTGGCTCGAAGAGCTCAGCGCGAGCTATCAGGGCTCGCCGGCGGGATCGTGGAGCCGTTCGTTGCAGGTGCTGGACCAGGAACGGGCCCGCGTCCTGGCGCGGGCACAAACCCGGCCGCCCGCGCCGAATCAGTAACCAGGAGCACGCTCCCGTTCAGGTCGTCGGTCCAGCGCACTCCGCCCCGATCGTCCACGCACACTGCTCCCAGGCCGAGTCCCGGCGCCTGAGCCAGCGCCCGGTCACATCCGAGTACGAAGAAGGCGCGCGCCCAGGCGTTGGCCTTCATCGCTTCTCGTCCTACCGTGGTCACGGAGCGCGCGGTGGCCGCTGGCTGTCCCGTGCGCGGGTCCTGCACCGGATCGACGTCGGTGACGGCCGCCGTCGCGACCGCCCACGTCCCGGGGGGCAGCGCGAGCTGCGCCGGCGAGCGCAGGGAGTTTTCGGGATCGGCGATTCCGACGTGGCGGCCGGCTCCACTGTGAGAGCCGCCCAACACGAGCAGCACCCCGCCGATTCCGAGGATGGCGCTGTCGGCGACGCCCCGGAGCGCCGGCATCGCCCGATCGAGCGCATAGCCGGGGGCGAGCCCGATCAGATCGAGGCTCAGCCCCGGGCGGAGCCGGACCGTGCTTCGAGCCCTATCGAGCCGGACGCCGCGATAGTCGCTCCCGGTCGGATCGAACGCGCCGGACGACGCCGCCGCGATCGTCAGGGCTTCACCGAGGATGGTGAGGAGGGGCGCCGACACCGGCACCGGGCGTCCGGCCGCGCCGTTAATGCGGCCGACCTCGGACAGGCTCCGGTCGCCCGTGAGCAGCGAATCGATTCGTCGCACCGAATCGAGCGCCGCGAGCGTGGCCACGGCGAGGCGCGCGGAATCCGCTCCCCAAGCGCCTACCGAGAAGACGGCATCCATGGCGGCCACGGCTCGCGCCACGTAGGGGACGGGCGGTGACCCGCAGGACGCCGCCAGGCCGGCCGCCAGCAGAGCGAGGCGCATTGGGCCCAATATGCGGCCGTGAGTCCCCGTGGGCTGCCTTGAGGCGAGGTTGAGAATAGTTATCATCTACGCACTGGACCGTCCCGTTCTTCCCCGCATGCCCGGACTCTTACCTTAATCGACGTGGCGCCGCACACCTTCCTCGGTTTCGCCCTCGCGCTCGCCGCCATGGGCATCGCCCTCTGGGCCCTGCGCCGTCTGCGGCAGCGCTTCCGCGCCGTCGAACGCGAGCGCCAGCGGACCGCGGATGAGTTGAACCGGCGACTCTCGGAGCTGTTCTGGCTGCAGGAGCTGTCCTACGTCCTGTCGGAATCGATCAAACTGGAGCGCATCGTGGAGCAGGTGGTTCGCTACGCCATGCGCTTCATCGACGCGCGTGGGGCCCTGGTGGCGCTGGCGGGTGAGAATCCCGGCGACCCGCTGACCATCGCCGCCGCGGAGGGCTCGCTCGCCGAGTTGAAAGGCACGTTGGTGCCGGCGACCGACCCGGGGATGGTGGCGCGCTCGGCGCGCAGCGAACGGCTCGAGCTCATCCGCAACAGCGAGACCGGCACCCAGATGGCGGGCACCGTCGCGGCGGAGTCGGCCGCGGCGGTGCCGCTGCGCGCGCACGGCGTCGTGGTCGGCACACTGGTCGTGGCCGAGCCCCGCGGTGGAGCCTTGGCCCCCGACGACGTGCGGCTGCTGTCGACGGTGGCGACCCACGCCGCGGTGGCGCTCGCGAATGGCCGCTTCTTCGATCTGGTCCGTCGCGGCAAGGAACAATGGGAAACGACTTTTGACGCCCTGTCCGAAGGCATCGCCGTCGTGGATGAAGCGGGGGGCGTGCGCCGCGCCAACCGCTCGCTGGCCACGATGCTGGGCGAGCAGCTCCCCGCCGTCATCGGTGTCGACCTCGCGTCGGCGCTGTTGGGCCGGGCCGATGCGCTGGACCAGCTGCTGGAAGCCGTGCGCCGCGACGAGCGACCGGCCCCGCTCATCGAGCGAGCCCAGGATCCCGGCCGCACGTTCCGGATCAACGCGGCACGCATGCCCGGCGGCACCCCGGACCAGGCGGCCGTGGTCATGGTACAGGACGTCACCGAACAACAGGCGATGGAAGCGCAGCTGATCCAGAGCGAAAAGCTCGCCACGGTGGGCCAGCTCGTCTCGGGCGTGGCGCACGAGCTGAACAACCCGCTCACCTCGATCGCCGGTCTCTCGGAGTTCCTGCTGGAGCAGAAAGAGCTGGGTACCGGCGACCGCGGCCACTTGAAGGTGATTCACGAGCAGGCCGATCGCGCCGGCCGCATCGTCCGCAACCTGTTGACGTTCGCCCGCAAGGGACCCGCCGAGCGCGTCCGCCTCGATTTGAACGACCTGGTGCAGCGCACGCTGCTGTTGATGGGATACGACCTCCGGCTCCGCGACGTGGAGACCCAGTTCGAGCTGCCGCTGGACCTGCCCGAAGTGATCGGCGACCGCCACGCGCTGCAGCAGGTGGTGTTGAACCTGCTGACCAATGCCGCCCAGGCCGTGGGCGAGCTTCCGGATGACCGCGCGCGGGTCATCCGCATCGAAACCTGGAGCGACGGCCGCGTGCATCTGCGCCTGAGCGATTCCGGCCCCGGTGTCCCTGAAGACCACGTGCGGCATCTGTTCACGCCCTTTCACACGACCAAGGAGCCGGGCCAGGGCACGGGGCTCGGCTTGTCCATCTCCTATTCGATTGTGGAGTCCCACGGCGGTCACATCACCTACGAGCGATCGCCCGAAGGCGGGGCGGCTTTCCACATCGACTTGCCCCCGGCACCGACCCAGCGGGCGGCTCCCGCGCTAGCCCGGCCCGCCACGCCGGCGCTCCCGGCTTCGCACGCCAAGCGGGCCATTCTCCTGGTGGACGACGATCCGGCCGTGCGCCGGCTGGTGCAGGCGCTGTTCGGGCGCGAGGGGCACGTGGTGGATGTGGCGCGTAACGCCGAGCACGCCCTGGAGCTCGTGGGACAACGGGTGTACGACCTGATTCTGGCCGACGGACAGGTCAGCGCGAAGGGCCGGCTATTCGTCGAAGAGCTGGTGGCGAGCCATCCCGCCGTGAAAGGACGCACGCTGGTGGCGACCGGTGACGTGCGTCCCGCTACGGAAGAGGCGCTGGAGCGGCTGGGCCTGCGCTACGTGCGAAAGCCGTTCAACCTGCGCGACCTGCGCGAAGAAGCGGCACGGCTGTGGGCCGCGGCGACGTTGTCGTAAGCTTCCGCCGGCCAGCCGAAGGTGCCGAGATTCACCGCCCCACCGGGCGCGAACTTCACGCCTTCCCGCAGCAGTAACGCTCGCTGCAGCACCGCCGAGTGGTCGCTCGCGAGCGAGATGCGGCCCGCGGCGTTGATCACGCGCCACCACGGGACATCCGAGTCCTCGGGCAGCGCCGACAACGCCCACCCGACGGTGCGCGCGGCGCCGGGACGCCCGGCGAGCCGCGCGACGATGCCGTAAGTGGCGACCCGTCGCTTGGGGATGTGGCGGACGATTCGGTAGATCCGGTGGTAGAACGGATTCACACGAGGAAAGGTGCGCGCTGCGGCATCGCGCTGGAACGATGTCTCACCGTGGACGGCTCCATACCGGACCGCGACAGGGACGCCCGCTAGGATACCCGCAACACGTCGTCCAGCAACCCCCCTCCTCCGGACCCCACTATTGACAAAACGTCCTCCAGTGCTCTGCGCTCACGCGGCCACGCGAAGCGACGCGCCGCATCGGCGGGACCGAGCCACACGAACGCGTCGTGCTCGCGCGACAGCAGCGGTTGCGCATCCTCGCGGACGAACGCCGCGAACGCGGGGATGATGATGAGCTCGTCGCTCGTGTGCTGGTAGAATCCTTCGATCCGACTGAGGTTGTAGAAGCGCTCGGGTGTGAGTCCCGTCTCTTCGCGCAGCTCGCGCAGGGAGGCGAGCACCGGCGTCTCCTCCGCTTCGATGGTGCCGTGCACCGTTTCCCACGATCCGGGGTTGCGGCCATGCGGCCCGCGGCGCAGCACGAGGACCTGCAACGTCGCGCCGGCGCCGCGCAGCACCAGCGTGTCGACGAACGCGACGCGAATCGCCGTCAGCGGGAGGGGCGGCGCCGGCCCAGCACCGCTTCGAGACGGGCGGACAGGGCCCGGGCGCGAAAGGGTTTCTGCAGGAAATCGTCGGCGCCGAGCTCGAAGACGCGGACTTCGTTGTCTTCGTCGCCTTTGGCGGTGAGGACGATGACGGGCAGGTCCGCGGTGGCCGGTCGCGACCGCAGCTGCGACAACACCCCGTAGCCGTCCAGTCCGGGAAGGTTCAGGTCTAGCACGATGATGTCGGGGCCGACGCGATCGATCTGGTCCAGCGCCTGCACGCCGTCGCGCGCTTCCGCGACCTCGTAGCCCTCGCGCTCGAGCAGATCCTTGAGGACCTTGCGCAAGCTGTCCTCATCGTCCACCAGCAACACCCGGCGCGCGGGGCCGTGGGGGCCGGACTTGCGGGTCCCGGCCGTGTCGTCCAGCAGCTCGAAGCTGCTCCCCAGGGACTCCGGCGCATGCGCCACGGAGCCGGCCGCGGGCGACGAACGGGCCGCTGCGGGCGCGGCCGGCGCGCCCGCCCCCCCGCTCCGCCGCGGGGGCTCGGGGACTCGCTCCTCCTCCATGGGAACGTCCACCACGCGCAGCAGATCGTCCACCGTCGACTCGCCCCGCAGCACGTGGTTCAGGCCGCTATCCCACAGGTTCGGCATTCCCGCCCTGCGCGCGGCATCGGCGATGCGATCGGCGGTTTCTCCCGCGGCGATACGGCGCTCGACCTCCGGGGTGACGGTCAGCACTTCGAGAATGGAGAACCGGCCGCGATAGCCGGTCATGGCGCAGTCGGGGCAGCCGACCGCGCGGTACAGCGTCGCGCCGTGCGGGATCCATTTCTTGAGTCGCTCCGGCACGGGATCGGTCACCGCTTCCTTGCAGGTCTGACACAGGCGCCGCATCAGGCGCTGGGCCAGTACGCCGCGCAGCGCCGCGGCGATCTTGTAGGCCTCGACGCCGATGTCCACCAGGCGCGTGACGGCGTTGGCGGCGTCGTTGGTATGGAGCGTCGACAGCACGAGGTGCCCGGTGAGCGACGCCTGAGTGGCGATCTGGGCGGTTTCCTTGTCGCGGATCTCGCCCACCAGCACCACGTTGGGATCCTGCCGCAGTATCGAGCGCAAGGCCGAGGCGAACGTGAGCCCGGTCTTTTCCTGCACCTGCACCTGCACGACCCCCGCCATGCGGTACTCGACCGGGTCTTCGACGGTGACGATGTTCACCCCTTCGCTCTTGATCTGGTTGATCATCGAGTAGAGCGTCGTCGTCTTGCCGGAGCCGGTGGGGCCGGTGACGAGAATGATGCCTTCGCGAAACTCCAGCAGCTTGAGGACCAGCTCGACCTCCTTGGGATTCAGCCCCAGGGCGTCGAGCGTCTTGACCGTCGCGCGGGAATCGAGGATGCGGATGACGACTTTTTCGCCGTGGGCGGCGGGCAGGGTCGACACGCGCAGATCGATTGGCTGCGAGTTCACTGCCACCCGCGCGCGCCCGTCCTGCGGGCGCAGCCGGTCGGCGATGTCGAGCGACGACATGATCTTGATCCGCGAGATCAGGGGCAGCCCGGCCGGCCGCGGAATCTTCATGACCTGGCGCAACACTCCGTCGATCCGGTAGCGCACCGCGACGCCGCCTTCTTCGGGCTCGATGTGAATATCCGAGGCCCGCGACAGGATGCCTTCCGAGAGGATCAGGTCGACGAGCTTGACCACCGGCCGCTCGCTCGCAGCCGCTTCGGTGATGTTGTATTCGTCCGGGGGCGCTTCGTCGCTGAGCTGCACCAGCTCCGCCGACTGACCCATGTTCTCGAGCAGCCGGTCGAGCGCTTTCTCCGGGCGGTACTGCTGTTCGATTTGCTCGCTGATCTTCGACGGGGGCAGGAGCGTCAGCCGGATCTCACGCGCGGTGGCGAATCCGAGCGTCTTTTCCATGTCGAGGTCGAACGGATTGGCGGTGGCGACCTCGAGGTAGGAATCCGTCTCCCGGATCGGCAACACGCGGTAGCGCCGCGCCAGGGCCTCGGGCAGCGCGGTGCGGGCGCCGGGATCGATCTGGCCCAAATCGGCGATGCGCAGGCGGAAGCGCGCGCTCAGCTTCTCCAAGATCTCGTCGTCGGTGGCGAGCTTCTCCTGGACGACGGTTTCCCACAGCGTCTTGCCCGGCTCGGCCTTGGTGCGCAGCTCGGCCAGTCGCTCCGCGGTCAGCGCGTCGAGCGACTGGGCCAGCCATTCGTCGGGGAAGTTGGTTTCGGGCATAGCCGGATCGGGAAACCTAGCCTAACGGCGCGGGCCGGGGCTAGAGGATGCTCCAGAAGTCGCGCGACACGTCGAAGGCAACGCTCAGGCGTCGGCTCTGCAGGCCGTATCCGGCATCCAGCCGGAACACGCCGAGCCACTCGAATCCGACTCCGGTAGTGACCCGCACCGTGGGCGTCGCCCGCCACGGCATCCCGCTCACCGCGCGATCGGTCCATCCCCCCGCGACGAAGGGGGCGAGCGTGATGCGCGCGGGCGTGCGCGCGGCTCCCCCCCCGAACGCGAGACTCGGAAACGGCGCCGGAATGCGCCACTCCACGTGCGCCAGCGCGCTCGCCCGCCCGCCCCAGGCGCGAAACGCATCGCCCAGCAACGTGCCACGGCCACCCAGCACGAAGACGCGATGCGCCGGCACATCACGGCTCGCAATGCCGCCCCGGGCCCGGGCCAAGAGACGCGTCCCCCCGATCGGCACCAGGATTTGCCCGCCCGCGACGAGTCGCAGATAACCGGCCCCGCCGTCTAGGCGTCCGCCTTCGAGGGACACGTCGAAGCTCTCGTCCCGCTGCACCGCCAGCCCCTCTCCCGCGCGGCGCAGCTCGATCGTCGCGAGGGTCGCCGCGGGTCCGCCCAGGGCCGGGTTCGAGCGGAAGGTGCCGGTGGCGGGGGTCGCGCGCACGGCGAGACTGCGCACCGCTTCGCGCGCCGCACTGAGCCGGCCCACCATTCCGCCGCCGACCGCAGATTCGAGCGTGACGCCGGCGCCGCCCACGCGGACGTAGTCGCCGTAGTCGTCGCCGAATTCCTGCGCGGCGATCGAATTGAGCAGCGGCGCGATGACCGCTTCGTCGGCGACGTCACGCACTTCGCGGTATACGCTCACGCCCACGCTTCCGCCGGCCAGGGTGAGGCCGAGCCGCGCCGACAGCGCGCCGTCCACGCGATGGTCGGCGAAGCCGTAGCTCGCGCGTCCGCGCGCCTCGAAATCACCGCGCCGCCAGACGGCGCCGGCCCCGGGCACGACGCCCTGCACGCGATTGGCGCGCAACACATCGCTGGCGCGGCGGACGCTCACCCCGCTGTGGCGCCAGCCGGACAACGCGCGACGCCCGGCGATGCGGGCTACTTCGGCGCGGACCTGCGCCAGATCGTCTCGGCGCACCGGTCCGGCCGCCAGGAGCGCCGCGGAATCGAGTGGTCCGCGCCACGGGAACGAATCCCGCACCACCTTCGGAGCGGGCGTGATTTCCGCGCCGGTGAACCAGGCGCTGGTCAGACCGGTATTAAACCGGTAGCCGTCGATCGCCCAGCGCCCGCGGATGATGCCGCGCGCCGGGAGATCCAGAAACGTGGCGCGGCGCCGGATCTCGATCTCCTGATGACGCGGCAGCCACCACCGCCCCTCGTACAGGGCGTTGTCGAGCACGATGCTGACGTCCTCGAGCGTGGCGTCGCGATAGGCAGCCGCCGTGAAATTGAAGGCCAGCCGGACCAGCTCCGCGCTGCCGAGGTCGAGGAACGCGGTGCCCACGATGCGCGGCGCCCGCAGGTCCTTGGGCCGCACCCGCAGCGCCACGACGCGAATATCCCGCTCCGGCAGCGCGACGGTGACGGTGTCCCCGGTAGCGTAGTCGTACAACAAGGGGCTGCCCGTGGCGAGCGGGTGCGGCACCCCCTGCACCTCGTCCCCGTCTCCGAGACGAATGATGCGACCGAACCCGTTCTGCACGATGCCGAGGTGGTCCTGATGGTAGACGATGTCGGTGGGCAGCTCGGCACGATCCCGCCACCCGATAATGCGCTGCTTGCTCGCGTTGGGGGCCATCCAGTACAATTCCAACTCCAGCTGGTCCGCCTTGATCAGCCGTGGCGGCTCGGCGAGTCCCTCTCCGAACGCTCCAAGGAAGAGCACAAATCCATGACCCTGAGCCCGATAATCGCGCAGCGTGGTGTCGGCCGCCGCGCCGGCGCGGCGCGCGATCGCGCGGTCGGCGAGCGTCAATGCCGCGGGCGAGTTCCACTGCTGCGCGGGAGCGGGGGCGGGGACGGCGAGCGCGAGCGCCAGCAGGGCAAACGGCACGGTGCACACGCGCGGCAAGCTACCCGCGCGCTGCTCGGGACGGCAACGGCCGTGGCCATCGCCGCGTGTGGAACCGGCAGCGGACCGGTCAGGGGACTCGCTCGCGCCGATCTGCTCGCGCTCGCGCGGGTCGATTCCGCCGAGCCCTCGCCGGGCACATTCGTGTTCAAGAACAATCAGCTGCGAACGTTTCAGCTCGTGCATTCCGATAGCGTCCAGACGCTGTTCGCGACGTTCACGTTTACGCCACGGAGCATCGTGTCCCGCAACGACACGCTGCTGTGCGATTCCTGCACGGTGATTGTGACCGCGTCCATCACGCCGGCCACTTACGAGCTGACCATCGGGCCGCCCGGCCTCGTCTTCAATTCATCGGGGGAGCCCGTGCTGGCGGTCTCGTACGGCCGGTACGGCGACTCTTCGGTATACACCATGAGTTCCCGCTACACCTCCGCTACCCAGTTCGCCGAGGCCCTGGCGCTGTGGCACGAGCGGGCCGTGGATCAGTGGGTGGAGGGCCGCAACAGCGCGCACACCGGCGCCGCGACGGTCACGAGCGCGCTCGAAGGCCCCGGGCGCGTGCTCCTCGCCGCGCCTAAGTGAGCGACCCCCGCTCGGTCTTTCTCGCGCGCGCCGAGCGCGGGGGGGGAGGCGTCGTGCCGCTGGCGCGGGAGCTCGTGCTCGACTCGGACACGGCGGTCGCCGCCTACGCGAAAATCGCCCGTCCCCCGTTCGGGTTCCTGCTCGAATCGGCCGTCGGCGGGGAGCGGTGGGCCCGCTACACCTTCCTGGGTACGGAGCCGCGCGAAGTGTGGCGCTACCGCGGCCGCGCGGTCGAGCGCTGGACCGCCGCGGAAGGGTGGCGCGCGGCGGGCGTGACGGGGGATCCGATCGGGCATCTGGCGCAGCGGCTGCGCGCCCTGCCCCCGATCGCCGTCGCCGGCCTGCCGCCGTTCTACGGCGGCGCCGTCGGGTACCTGGGCTACGACCTCGTCCGCACGATCGAGCGGCTGCCCGACCCACCCGCCGACACGCTCGGACTGCCGGACGCCGTCGTGATGCTGGCGGACAGTCTCGTGGTGCTCGACAACCTGTACGGCCGCGCCATCGCGGTCGTCAATGTCGAGGTGCCTCAGGACGCGCCGGCGCGCGAGCGCGTGCGGCTGTACGAGGCGGCGGACCACCGGCTCGATGAGCTCGCCGGCCGACTGTCGGCCGCGCACGCGTTGACGCCGCTCGCCCTGGCGGAGCGGCCCCCGCCGCTCGCCACGACCACCCGGTATGGCCGCGCCGACTTCGAACGGGACGTAGGTCGCGTGCTCGACCATGTGCGCGCCGGTGACACGTTTCAAACGGTCCTGTCGCGCCGCCAGGAAATCGCCGCCCGCGTCGACCCGCTGCGACTGTACCGCTTCCTGCGGGCCCTGAACCCGGCGCCGTACCTCTTCTTCCTCTCGCTGGACGGGATCGCGCTGGTCGGCAGCTCGCCGGAGGTCCTGGTGCGCGTCGCCGACCGGGAGGTCACGGTGCGGCCGATCGCCGGCACGCGCCCGCGCGGCGCCACGGCCGAGGAGGACGAGCGCCTGGGGCGGGCCCTGCTGGACGATGCCAAGGAGGTGGCCGAGCACCGCATGCTCGTCGACCTGGGCCGCAACGACGTCGGCCGCGTGGCCGGGTACGGCAGCGTGCACGTGACCGAATTGATGGCGGTCGAGCGCTACTCGCACGTGCAGCATCTGGTGAGCGAAGTGCGGGGCGTGTTGCGCACCGGGTACGACGCGCTGGATGCCTTCCGGGCATGCTTCCCGGCCGGGACCGTGACCGGGGCGCCCAAGATCCGCGCGATGGAGATCATCGACGCCCTCGAGCCCGAGCGCCGCGGCCCCTACGCCGGCGCGGTCGGGTACGTCGGCTGGGGCGCCGCCACCCTCGACACGGCGATCGCGATCCGCTGCGCCGTCGTCGGTCACGACCGTGTCACGATTCAGGCCGGTGCGGGGATCGTGGCCGATTCCGACGCGGCGCGTGAATTCGCCGAGACCGAGGCGAAGGCCGAGGCGGTGCTGCGCGCCGTGGCGCTCGCTCTGGCGTAGCCCCGGGTATATTTTCGCACTGTGTTCAAGCTGCTGAGCACTTCCGGCGACCAGGCGATCGAGCTCGCACCGGGTCGCACGCTGGTCGTGGGCCGCGCCGTGACGAGCGACGTCCCGATTTACGATCCCACCATCTCGCGCCGTCACGCGGAGATCGCGCTTGGCTCGTCGGGGGTGCGGGTCAAGGACCTCGGCTCCTCGAACGGCACCTTCCTCAACGGCGCCCGGATCACCGAAGCGGACGCCGGCGCCAACGACGTGATCACCTTCGGGAAAGTGGCGTTCCGGGTCGCCTCGATCACGCCCCCGGCGCGCCCCTCCGCACCGGCGCCGGAATCGGGCCAGACGTCCGGGTCGCGGGCGGTCCAGCAGGGCACCATCGTGCGCCAGCTGCCCGTCAACCCGACCTCCGGCGGTGTTCCCGCCATCGTCATCGGAGGGACCGGAGCGGCCGCCGCAGGCGGCGGCCATCTCAAGGTAGCCGCGCAGAGCGAGGCGGAGCGGCGGGAGAAGAAGCTGTCCCTCCTGCTCGAGGTCTTCAAAGAGCTGTCCCGCCAGCAGGAGCTGGACGCGCTGCTGCAGAAGGTCGTCGACTTCACGTTCCAGATCATGAACGTCGACCGCGTCTCGATTCTCCTGCTCGACCCACGCACGGCGGAGCTCGTGCCCCGGCTGTCGCGCAGCCGAACCGGAGACACGAACGCGGCGCGGCACGTCCCGCAGTCCATCGCCCGCAAGGCCGTCGACGACCGCGTGGCGATCCTGTCGGACAACGCCGCCGCCGACTCGCGGTTCCAGGGCAAGTCGATCCTGATTCAGAGCGTGCGCAGCGCCATGTGCACGCCGCTCATGGGAACCGACCAAAAGGTGCTGGGCATTCTCTACGTCGACAATCAGACGGCGATCCAGTCCTTCGGGGACGAAGATCTCGAGTTCCTGATCGCGTTCGGCGGCCTCACCGCGCTGGCGATCGAAAACTCCAACCTGTCGGAGCGCATCCGCCGTGAAGCGATGGTGTTGTCGAATTTCCAGCGTTACTTCGCGCCCAACGTCGCCGCGCAGATCGCGCAGCAGGAAGGGGCCGTCACCCTGGGCGGGGACAAGCGGCCCGTCGTGATCTTCTTCTCGGATATTCGCGGCTTCACCCCGATGTCCGAGAACATGAACCCCGACGACGTCGCCAAGCTGCTGACCGAGTACTTCACGGAGATGGTGGAGATCGTCTTCGAGCACTCGGGGTCGCTCGACAAGTTCATGGGCGATGCCATCATGGCCCTGTGGGGAGCGCCGATCAGCCACGCGGACGATGCCGACCGCGCCATGCAGTGCGCGCTGGATCAACTCACGGTGCTGGAGAAGATGAACGCGAAGTGGTCCGCGGATGGCCGGCCACCGATCAAGATCGGCATCGGGATCAACTTCGGCGAGGTGTTCGCGGGCAACTTCGGATCGGATCGCCGGCTCGAGTACACCGTGATCGGCGACGCGGTCAACACGGCGAGCCGGCTCTGCTCCGCCGCCGGCGCCAACGAGATCCTGATCGCCGAGCCCTTCTACAAAGCGCTGAAGAAGCCCCCAAAAGTCGAGGCGCTGGAGCCGATGCAGGTCAAAGGCAAGACGAAGCCGGTGCCGGTCTATCGCGTGAAACGGTAGGGCTGGCCGAAGCTCGCCAGCAGGTCGAGGGCCAGGCGCAGCGGCAGGCCCATCACCCCGAACAAATCGCCTTCCACCCGGTCGATCAGCGTCGCCCCGAGGCCCTGGATCGCGTAGGCGCCGGCTTTGTCGAGCGGCTCGCCGGTCGCCACGTAGTCCGCGAGCGTCTCGCGGTCCGCCGGCCGGAACGTCACCCGCGACACGTCGAGCGCGTGCTCGAGCCGTTCGTCGCGCGCCAGCGCGACGGCGGTCAGCACCTGGTGTGTGTGCCCCTGCAGGCGACCGAGCATCGCGACGGCGTCCTCCGGCCCGGCGGGTTTTGCGAACACGGCGCCGTCCAGCACGACCGTCGTGTCGGCGCCGAGCACGAGCTCCCCCGGAACGCGGTCGGCCACCGCGCGCGCTTTCGCCCGCGCCAGCCGCACCACGTAGCGCTCCGGCGCCTCCCCGTCGCGGCGCGACTCGTCGATGTCCGGCGCGATCACCCGGTGCGGGATGCGCAGCATCTCCAGGAGTTGGCGGCGGCGCGGGGAGCTCGACGCCAGCACGATCGGCGTCACTGCTTGCGGCGCATGGACGGGCCGGTTTCCCGCTCGACTGGGGTGAGGGAATGGAGGTAGCGATAGATCGCCCGCAGGTCATCGTCCGCCATGCGAGCGAAGGCTTTCCACGGCATCGGTGAGCCGGGCAGCAGCCTGCCCTGCCGGAACCGCGCCACGAACTGGTCCTCGGTCCATGCCGTGATCCGGCCGGTCCTGGGATCCGGCGTGAGGTTGGGCGGGACGAACTCCATGGTGGCGTCGCTGTCCGATGTGAACGCGGTTCCACCCGCGAGGCGCGGCCCGGTGAAGTGGCCGTCCATCATGCTGCGATCGGTGTGACAGTCCGCGCACTCCCCCACTGACCCGACCAGGTACGCTCCGCGCTCCACGGTCGGCCCCACCGGACTCGCGGCGGGAGGCGCGTCGCTGGGCCCGGCGGGCTTGATGAAGAATGCCATGACGGCCTTCCCCATCAGATTCAGGTCGTGCGGCGGAACGGCGTTGACGATCGGCGGCTGGGACCGCAGAAACGAGATCAACGCGGTCAGGTCCGCGTCGCTCAACTCGCGGTAGTTCATGAACGGAACCGCCGCTCGGCCGTCGCGCCGCACGCCGTAGCGCAGCATCCGCGCCAGCTGCCCATCGCTCACCGCTCCGATGCCCGTTGCGGAATCCGGCGTGATATTCGGCGAGCGAATTCTCCCCGGTGGGATCGCAAACTCCAACCCGCCGGACAAGGGCGGCTCTTCGCCGCGCTCGAGCGCCGCCGCCGCCGCGCCGGACGTGTGGCACTCGGCGCAGTGCGCCGGTCCGAACACCAGATAACGACCGGTAGCCACGACGCTCGAGTCCGTCGAGGCGGTGATGGCCGGCAGCGCCACGTCGAAGGTCCGCTCCCACCGCACCCAAATCGTGACCAGGAGCCCGACCACGATGACGAGAAGGACGACCGCAGCCCAGCCCAGAATGCGTCGGATCATGTGAGGATCGCCTCCTAGCGCTCGAGCACCAGCGTGACGGGACCATCGTTGACCAGCTCTACGTCCATCATCGCCCCGAATTCACCCGTAGCGACAGCGACGCCCAGGGGTCCGGCGCGTTCTTTCAAGAGCGCGACGAATCGCTCATACAGGGGAATCGCCACCTCCGGCGGCGCCGCGGCGATGAAGGAGGGACGCCGGCCCTTCTGGACGTCACCGTACAACGTGAATTGCGATATGACGAGCACGCCGCCGCTCACCGCTTCGAGCCCGCGGTTCATCTTGCCGGCTTCATCCCCGAAGATCCGCAAGGACAGCACCTTGTCGGCCATCCACGTCAACGTGGCGTCGGTATCGCTGGGAGCGAAGCCGGCGAGCAGGACGAAGCCGGCGGCGATCGTTCCCGTCACGCGTCCGTCGACCCGAACCTCGGCGCGCGAGACGCGCTGCAGCACCACTCTCATGCGGCGACGGTGGTCGATCCGACGGCGGCCGTGGACGCTACGGTTCCGCACATAGCGCCCGCCCCGCATCAACCAGCTGCCGCGCCTCGGGCGACGTAGGCGCTTCGGCGATGAGCCGGACAATCGGCTCGGTGTTCGAGGGACGAACGTGAAGCCAGCGATCGCGCCACCCGAGGCGCAGGCCATCGCGCTCGTCCGCGTCAGCGTCCGGAAACCGCGCGCGCAACGCCGCGTACACCGGCGCCAGTCCACCCGGGCGGGTGTTGCCGCGCGGCGCCTTGTCCTTCACGATGGCGTAGCGGGGCGAGGCCGCGACGATCTCGCTCACACGGCGGCCGTCGTGGGCCAGGAGGGCGAGCACGAGGGCGGCCGCAACGGGCGCGTCGCGTCCCACATGGAGCGCCGCGTACATGACGCCCCCATTGCCCTCCCCGCCGACCGGCGCCTGCCGGGCGATCATGGCCCGGGCCACATGGGCCTCGCCGACCGGCGCCCGGACCAGCTCAGCCCCGCAATCCCGCGCCGCATCCTCGACCACGAGACTGGTCGACAGGTTACACACCACCACAGCGGGACTCTGGGTTGGTTTCGCCCCTGCTCCCTTCCCCTTTCCCCCTTCCCGTCTCTTTCCGAGCACGGCCCGAATCGCGAACGCGAGCGTGTAGTCCTCGCCGATCGGTTGCCCCTGCTCGTCGACGATCGCGAGGCGGTCCACGTCCGGATCCACGGCGATGCCGAAGGTCGCCTGTACGCGCTGCACCAGGGCCCCGAGGGGGCCCAGATGCTCGGGAATCGGCTCCGGGGGCCGAGGGAACTTGCCGTCGGTTTCGAGGTTCATCCCGGCCACCTCGCATCCCAGGCGATCGAGCAGGTCGGGCATGATCGCCCCTCCCGCGCCGCGGCAGGTGTCGAGGGCGACGCGGAAGTGCCGTTTGCGCACCTTGCTGGCGTCCGCTGCCGGGAGCTTGAGCACCGCCGCGATGTGGCGCCGCAGCGCCTCCGCGTCATGCGTCACCGTCCCGAGCGCCCCGTGGTCGGCGCGAACGATTGGCCCGTCGGCGGCGAGCGCCCGCACTTGAGCGCCGGCCGTTTCATCGATGAAGACGCCGTCCGGCCCCACGAACTTGAGGGCATTCCATTCGATCGGGTTGTGGCTCGCCGTCAGGATGATGCCGCCCGCGGCCTGATGATGGTCCACTGCCAGCTGCGCCGAGGGCGTGGTGGTCAGCCCGATGTCGATGACATCGCAGCCGACCGAGACGAGTCCCGCGGCGGCCGCCTGGGCGAACATGGGACCCGAGGTGCGCGCGTCGCGACCGAGGATGATCCGGGGGCGCCGGGCGTCGCCGGTGCGCGCCCAGGTCCCGAAGGCGGCGGCGTAGCGGGCGACGATTTCGGGCGTCAGGTCCTTGCCGACGATGCCGCGAATCCCGGAAACGCCGACCATCAGGGTGTCGTGCATGACGGCTACGTTACGAACGGCCGGATGGCGGCGTCAACCGTTCGTGGCGACGGGCAGGTCCGGAGTGGCGAGGGGCAATCGGGTGACGTCGGGAAAGGCCGCAAAGAACCCGTCCACGGCCAGGGGGCTCCATTGCACGCCGCGCTGGGCCCGCAGCTCGTCGAGCGCCCGCTCCACCGGGAGCGAGTGTCGGTAGGGGCGCTCGCTGGTCATGGCATCGAACGCGTCCGCCACCGAGACGATGCTGACCACCGGCCGGATCTCGTCGCCCTTTAGTCCGTCCGGCAGCCCGCGTCCGTCCATGCGCTCGTGATGCGAGCGCACGATCGCGATCACGTTCGGCGCCTCCCGAAGCAGCGGCCCCAAGATCCGCGCGCCGATGACGGTGTGCTCCATGATGTGCCGGTATTCCTGATCGGTGAGCCGTCCCGCCTTGTGCAGGACCTCCTCGCTCACCCCGATCTTGCCGATGTCGTGGAGGTGCCCGCCCAGCGAGATGGTGTCGACGGTTTGCGCGTCCATCCCCACGCTGCGCGCGATGGCGACCGCGTACTCGGACACGCGCAGCGAGTGTCCGCGCAGGTACGCGTCCTTCGCCTCCAGGGCCTGGGCCAGCGCCTGGACGCCCCCCAGGAACAGCTCCTCGATGCGGCCGGCCTGCGCGCGCACGCGGGCTTCCAGCTGCTCCTGATAGCTCTTGAGCTCGAGCTTCAACTGCCGGCGCTGCAACGCCTGCTCGACCCGCGCGCGGACCTCCTCCAGGTTGAACGGCTTGCTCACGTAGTCGAGAGCGCCCGAGTGGAGGCACTTCACGGCGGTATCCACGTCGGCGACGGCGCTGACCATGAGGACGGCGGTGAGGGGCCAGCGCTGCACCACGTGACGCAGCAGATTGACCCCGTCCATTTCCGGCATGCGCAGGTCGGAGATCATGAGCGGAACCGGGTCGGTCTCCATCACGCGCAGCGCTTCGACGCCGTTGCCGGCTTCCCGGCAGCGGAACCCGTCGCTCTCGAGCAGCTGAACGAGCACGCGGCGCAGGCGTGGCTCGTCGTCGACGACCAGGCAGGCGAGCCCGTTCCGTTCCGTCATAGTCCGCTAACGTAAAGCTCGCTTGCTCGCGGCGAAAGGCGTCGGTACGTTCCCGCCATGACCAAGGCGCTCGAAACCGACCGCGGGCGACGCCTCGCCACCCGGGCCGTCCACGGCGGCATCGTCGCCGACCCGCTGGCGGGCGCCGTCATGCCCCCCATCTATCAGACGTCCACGTACGTACAGGCCGGATTGGGCCGGCATCGGGGCTACGAATACGCCCGGACGCACAATCCCACACGTGAAGCGCTGGAGCGCAGTGTGGCCGGTCTCGAGGGCGGCCGGCATGGATTCGCGTTCGCCTCGGGACTCGCCGCCGCCGACGCGACGATGAAACTCCTCTCGGCCGGGGACCACGTGGTGTGCGGCGAAAACGTGTACGGCGGCACGCATCGACAGATGACCCACATCTGGGCCCGGCTCGGACTCGCGTTCACCTTCGTCGACGGCGGCGACCTCGACGCCGTGCGGAGCGCGGTGCAGCCCCAGACCCGGATGATCTTCGCGGAGACCCCGACCAATCCGATGATGCGGTTGTGCGACCTCGAGGCCACCGCCGAGATCGCCCGCGCCGCCGGCGCGCGGCTCGTCGTCGACAACACGTTCGCCACTCCCTGTTTCCAGCGGCCGCTCGAGCTCGGCGCCGACGTCGTGCTGCATTCCACCACCAAGTACCTCAACGGTCACAGCGACATGGTGGGCGGCATGCTCGTCACCTCGGACGACGATCTCGCCACCCGCCTCGCGTTCCTCCAGAACAGCTCCGGCGGCGTCCCGGGACCCTTCGACTGCTGGCTGGCGTTGCGCGGCGTCAAGACGCTGCCGCTGCGCATGCGCGCCCACGACGCGAACGGCCGGCGCATCGCGGAGTGGCTCACGCGCCATCCGCGCGCACGGCAGGTCTATTATCCGGGACTGCCGTCGCACCCGCAGCACGATCTCGCCTGCCGCCAGATGAGCGGGTTCGGCGGCATGATCAGCGTCGAGCTGGGCGATGAGGCGTACGCGCGTCGTGTGGTCGAGCGGACCAAGGTGTTCGCGCTCGCGGAATCGCTGGGCGGTGTCGAGAGTCTCATTGGTCACCCGGCCTCGATGACCCACGCGAGCGTCCCGCCGGACCTGCGTCGCAAGATGGGTCTCACCAACAGCTTGATCCGTCTGTCCGTCGGCATCGAAGATCCCGAGGACCTGATCGAGGACCTGGATCAGGCCCTGTCCGGAAACTGAGACGGGGAGGCCACGTATGGACGGTTCCACCTTCGGAGCATCCGATGACTGACGCGACGACCGGGCTGCCCGCCGCACGCCCACGCAAGATCCTCACGCAAATCGCCCCGGTGGCCTGGGAGCATCCGGCCGACCGCGCCGCGTTGCAGTCGTTGCGGTCGGTGCCGGGGTTCGACGAAGTCCTGAAGAAGATCTACGGCTTCCTGGGCGAGCGCGGGGTGCGGTTGTTGTTCCAAGCCGATGCCGTCCGCGTCGGCCCCACGCAGTTCCCCAAGCTGAACCAGCTGTATACCGATGTGATCACGACGCTCGACTGGACGCCCCGGCCCGAGCTGTTCGTGGCGCAGACGCCGTTCGCCAACGCGGGCGCCTTCGGTATGGACCAGCCGTTCATCGTGATCAACTCGGGCGCGCTCACCCTGCTCGATGACGACGAGATGCGCTCGCTGCTCGGCCACGAGCTGGGACACGTCATGAGCGGCCATGCGCTGTATCACACCCTGCTGATCCTGCTCCTCAACGTGAGCTTCTCCGCGCTGCCGTTCCTCGCCGGTATCGCGATCCTGCCGATCCAGCTCGCGTTGCTCGAATGGTTCCGCAAGAGCGAGTTGTCGTCCGATCGGGCCGGCCTGCTCGCCACCCAGGATCCGGTGGCGTCGCTGCGCATGAACATGAAGTTCGCGGGCGGCGGCAACATCAAGGAGATGGATCTCAACGCCTTCCTGGCCCAGGCCAAGGAGTACGAGGAAACCGGCGGCGCGATCGACCGCGTGTTCAAGATCCTCGGCGTGCTCTTGCGGACGCATCCGTTCAACACCGTTCGCGCCGCCGAGCTGCAACGGTGGGTCGCAGGCGGCGACTACGACCGGATCCTCCGGAGCGAGTACCCGCGGCGTGGGCCGGACGCTGAGACCCGCCCGCTGGACAAGGATATCGACGATGCCCGCGACCACTACATGAAAGAGGCCAAGTCCGTCGTGTCGGACGTCGTCGACACGGCCAAACGCGCCGCGCAGGCGTTTTCGAACGCCGTAAAGAAGAAGTAGTAGTGAGGGTGCTGGTCGTCGGCGGGGGCGGCCGAGAGCATGCGCTGTGCTGGGCGCTGCACGCGGACGACCCCTCCCGCACGACCCTGTTCGCCGCGCCCGGCAACCCGGGCACCGCGAGCCTCGGCACCAACCTCCCCATCGCCGCCACCGACGTCGACGCGCTGTCCCGCGCGGCGCTGGAGTACCGCATCGAGCTCGTCGTGGTGGGCCCCGAAGCCCCGCTCGCGGCCGGCCTCGTGGACCGGCTGCAGCGGGACGGCCGGCTTGTGTTCGGACCGACGCGTGCGGCCGCTCAGCTCGAGGCGTCCAAAGCGTTCGCCAAGGACGTCCTGGCCCACGCTCGCGTCCCGACGGCGACCTGCCGGACGTTCACCGCGCTCGCTCCGGCGTTGCGCTACATCGCCCAGCACGCCGAACCCCTGGTCATCAAGGCCTCCGGCCTCGCGGCCGGCAAGGGCGCGGTCGTGTGCGCGACGCGCGCCGAGGCGGCGCACGTTGCGAGCGCCATGCTCGAGCACCGGTCCCTGGGCGAGGCCGGAGCGGAAATCCTGGTTGAAGCCTATCTCGAGGGTGAAGAGTTGTCGCTGCTCGCGCTCACCGACGGCGATCGTCTCGTCCTGTTGCCCGCCGCTCAGGACCACAAGCGACTCGGCGAGGGCGATACCGGCCCCAACACCGGCGGCATGGGTGCCTATGCCCCGGTGCGCCTCGCGACCGCGACGCTGCTGGAGCGGGCGCGCCGTGAGGTGTTCGAACCCACGCTCGCCGAGATGCGACGCCGCGGCACACCGTACCGGGGGGTGCTCTACGCGGGCCTGATGGTGGCCGCCGACGGGACGCCGTTCGTCCTCGAGTTCAACTGTCGCTTCGGAGATCCCGAAACGCAGGTCGTGCTCCCCGTGCTGGCGACCGGGATCACGGAGCACCTCGGCGCCATCGCCGCGGGCACCTGGACACCGGCGATCGATTCCCTGCCGGCCACCACCACGGCGGTGACGACGGTGCTGGCCGCTCGCGGCTATCCCGACGCTCCGGAGAAGGGAGCGGCGATCACACTGCCCGACGATCTGGGGCCGGGAGTGATCGTGTTTCATGCGGGGACTTCCCGGGACTCGGACGGCACCCTGCGGGTCTCGGGGGGCCGGGTGCTGAACGTCACCGCCCTGGCCCCATCGCTCGAGGCGGCCGCCGCGTCGAGCCGTGCGGCCTGCGGACGCATCGCATTCACGGGCATGGTGTACCGCCGCGACATCGGCTGGCGCGAGCTATCATCCCGAGCGTCGCGAGGGATCTCGTGAATCCCGCTAGCTTCCCGGTGGTATGCCCGAGCTGCCGGAGGTCGAGACCATCGTCCGCGACGTCGCCCCGCGGCTGGTGGGGCGTCGCATCCGGCGTGCGGAACTGGCCAAGAGCGACGTGCTGCGTCGCGTCTCTCGGAAACGCCTGCTCGCCGCGCTCACCGGGAATACCGTGATCGCCGCGACGCGCCGCGCCAAGCACGCCGTCTTTCAGCTGAAGAGCGGCCATCGCCTGGTGATCCAGCCGCGCATGACGGGTTCGCTGATCGTTCACGAGCCGGGCTGGTCCGATGCCGACTCCGGGTACGCCGTCCTGACGTGCACGCTGGCGGGCGGCGACGTGTTCGTATATCGCGACGTCCGGCGCCTCGGAACGGTCTGGCTGCTCGATGACCGTGGCTGGGCCGCCTATACGGCCCGCATCGGTCCCGAGCCGCTCGAGCCGGGGTTTACACCGGCGCTGTTCGCGGCCGCTCTCGCACGCAGGCGCGTCGCGATCAAGAAGGCGATCATGGATCAACGTCTGCTCGCGGGCGTCGGGAACATCTACGCGAACGAGGCGCTGTTCGACGCCGGCATCGACCCCAGTCGCTCCGCCAGCAGTCTCACCCGGGTCGAGCGCGACACGCTGCAAGCCGCCATCGTCGATGTGCTGCAACGGGCGCTGCGAGCCTCGGGGACGACCGTCCGTGACTATCGCACCGGAACGGGTGAGCGCGGGCGGTTTCAGTTCGAGTTGCAGGTGTACGACCGCGGCGGTGAGCCGTGCCGGCGCTGCGGGCACCGACTCGTGACCACCCACGCGATCGATCTGCGGCAAACGACCTTGTGCGCGTTCTGCCAAGGTTAGGAACCTGTCAACGCGACTATCGGGCGGGCCGCGGCATCGGGTAATCTCCAAGACATCGCTCCTTTCCACTTGCGAGGTACGTTCATGCGACGAGTGATCGTGGCGGCAGTGCTCCTGTTCCTGCCGGGAGCGGCGCCGGCTCAGGAGCCTTCCCCCGGGGAGCAACTGCCCGTGGTCAAACGCGTGCTGCCGAACGGAATGACGTTTCTGTTCCTGCGTCGCAGCGGCGCCCCGACGGTCTCCTTCGTGACTCACTTTCGGGCCGGCGCGGTGGACGAATGGACCGGGATCTCGGGGACGGCCCACCTCTTCGAGCACATGCTGTTCAAGGGCTCGCACAGCATCGGGACCACGAACGCCGCGGCCGAACAAGCGCTGTTTCCGGCGATCGATGCCGTCGCCGACTCGTTCACCGCCGAGTTCCGCAAGGGCGGCACGACGGACAGCGCGCGGCTCGAGGCCCTGCGGGACCGGCTCAAGCAGCTGGAGGATTCGGCCCGCACCTTCGTGGAATCCAACGAGCTGGACCGCATCCTGACGGAGAACGGCGCGCAGTTCCTGAACGCCTCCACCAATACGGACGTCACGAACTACTACTTCGCGCTCCCCTCGAATCGCGCCAAGCTGTGGTTCCTGCTCGAAAGCGACCGCATCCGGAACCCCGTCTTGCGCGAGTTCTACTCCGAACGGGAAGTCGTCATGGAAGAACGCCGCCTCCGAGTCGAAACGCAGCCCGCCGGGCTGCTGCGGGAGGAGTTTCTCCAGGCCGCCTTCCGGGCGCATCCCTACGGCCGCCCCGTCGTCGGCATCGCGAGCGAGATTCAGGCCGTCTCGCGCCGCTCAGCGGAAGAGTACTTCAAGCGCTTCTACGGCCCGAACAACGCCGTGGTCGCGATCGTGGGCGACATCACCGTCGACACCATGGCCCTCTGGGCCGATCGCTACTTCGCCGACATCCCCGCCGGCGAGCCGCATCGACCCGTCGTCACCCAGGAGCCGCCGCAACGCGGCGAGCGCCGCATCGAAGTCGAATACGACGCCAATCCCCAGGTCCTGATCGGCTACCATGTGCCCAGCGGCGAGCATCCGGATGCCGCGGCGTTGTCGGTCCTGTCGGCGGTCCTTACGGGAGGACGGACCTCCCGTCTCTACCAGCGGCTGGTGATCCAGGATCGCGTCGCCACGAACATCGGCTCCGGCATGGCGCCGGGCCAGCTCTACCCGCGGCTGTTGCAGTTCAGTGGGGTGCCGATCGCCCCGCACTCGACGCAGGAGATCGAGGCGGCCGTGTACGAGGAGGTGACGCGGCTGGAGCGCGAGGCCCCGACCGACTACGAGATGCAACGGGTGCGGAATCAGGTCCAGGCCGGCGCGATTCAGCGGCTCCAGGACAACTTTGGCCTGGCATTTCAGCTGTCCTCGAGCGAGGCGCTGTGGTACGACTGGCGCCAGACGTTCCGGTTCCAGAGCGCGCTGGCCCGTGTCACCGCCGCCGACGTGCAGCGCGTCGCTCGAACCTATCTCACCAAGAGCAATCGTACGGTCGCCACGCTGGTGCGGCCGGCCACACCAGGCGCAGCCGCCGCCGCCGAAGGGAGCCGGTAATGCGCGCGCCTCTCGTCTACGGCGCTCTGCTCGCCGCCGCCCTGGCGCCCGCCGCCGCTCAGCAGGCGGGTGATGCGAAAGCCCAGGTCCAGGCGCTGCAATTCGCCCCGCTGCGGTTCACGCCTCCGACGGCGAAGCGGGTCGTCCTGTCGAACGGCGTGCCCGTGTACCTCCTCCCTGACCACGGCTTGCCGCTGCTCAACGTGGCCATTGTGTCCAGGGTCGGCGTCGGCCACCTGCCCGACTCGCTGTGGGGCGTCGGCTGGCAAGCCGACAACTTGATGCGCACCGGGGGTACGACCCGTCTGGCGCCCGACTCCGTGGACAAGCTGATCGATTTCTATGCGCTGGCCGTGAACATTTCGACCGGGAACGAGCAGAGCACCGCGTCGTTTTCGGGCCTCTCCCGCTACCGGGATCAAATGCTGGAGCTGGGGTTCGATCTGCTGCGCAACTCGCGCAACGACTCGGCACGGGTCCGCATTACCGCCGACCAGCAACTCGAGAACTGGCGCCGCCGCAACGATCAGCCGGGCTCGATCCTGAATCGCGCCTGGAGTCAGGTAATGGTCGGCGATCACCCGATCGGCCGCTCGCTCGTGACACCCGGGGAGGTCGCCGGCTTTACGCCGGCCCGCTTCCGCTGGACGCAGCAGCGGATCTTCTGCCCGCAGAATCTCCTCATCGGCGTCTCGGGAGATTTCGACGAGCGGGCCCTGATCGCCAAGCTGGAAAGCCTGTTCCGCGGCTGGGCCGCCTGCCTGCCCGGATTGCGGCCGCTTCCCCCGCTGCAGGTCACGCCTGGACCGCGGACCGTGCTGGTAGAGAAGGACGTCAACCAGACCAACATCCGGATGGGGCACGCCGGCGGTCTCAAGGTCGCGAACACCCCGGAGTACTTCGCCGCCGAGGTCGCCGATTTCCTGCTGGGGGGCGGCGGCGGCTTCAACTCGCGCCTGTTGCAGCGCGTGCGGTCGGACTCCGGGTTCGCCTACAGCGTCTTCTCCAATTGGGGCGCCGACACGAAGCGCGAGGACTTGTTCTTCGCGGGTGCGCAGATTCGCGCCGAGAAAACGGTCGCCGGGGTCTCGTTGATGCGGCACATCATCGCGTCGATGGCGACCGAGCCGGTCACACCGCGCGACGTCAAGCTGGCCCAGGACAACGAGGTCAACAGCTTCGTGTTTCAGTTCGACAGCCCCGGCCAGATCGTCGCCACGCAGCTGGGATATGCGATCGACGGCCTGCCGGCCAACTGGTTCGACCTCTACCTGAGGGGGATTCAGGCCGTGACCCCGGCCCAGGTCGCCGACGTGTCACGCCGATACCTCCACCCCGATCGCCTGGTCACCGTCATCGTCGGGAAGCCGAGCTTGTTCGACCAGCCGCTCGAGTCGCTGGGCCCCGTGATCCGCCTGCCGGTGGATTCGATTCGCCGCTGAACCAGGAGCACGAAGACGGCGAGGGGCCGGGACCCGGTGTCCTGGCCCCTCAGCGTTTTCGGGAAACTTTCACTTGATGCGCTCTTGACGCGGCAGAACCAGTATTCACGGGACACCGGAGGAGTCAGTATGTCGAATTCCTGGGGATCCGTCGTTGTCGTCGCCGCGTCGCTGTGCGCCTGCACGGTGTACCGATTTCCGGAGGTGCACGAGCTCCCGCGGCCCATCCCTCCCGAGTCCGTCGTCGTGAGCACGCCGGTCAAGGTCCACCTGCTGAGTGGCGCCACGGTGGTGTACCCGCGCGGCCTGCGCGTCGTGAACGGGCTTCTCCTCAACCCGTCTCCGCGCCAGCGTCCGCTCCGCTATGACTTGACGCTGCAGAACGCCACGCCGGTCGACAGCGCCATCCCGCTCGACAGCGTGATGGCCTTCGAGACATTCCG
>Ga0187892_10003540_pt1 | contig 28332 bp, 36 predicted proteins | sample MA1701073metaG_FD_139345 | JGI IMG/M metagenome (GOLD analysis project Ga0187892, IMG submission 139345) | Bio-ooze microbial communities from a basaltic lava cave in the Kipuka Kanohina Cave System on the Island of Hawaii, USA - MA170107-3 metaG ... | reverse complement strand
TTCTGATTCTAAAACTTCTACTCCAGCCTCCAGCAGGTTTGAACGTACTTTAGCCAGATCGCCCGGTACTGTATAAACTACCATCTCCCCGTCTTCCTCGGTAGCGTCCTCGGCACCAGCATCTAAAACTTTTAGCAACAAATCCTCGCCAGTCCCTTTAACCCTCATCATACCTTTACGAGTAAACTGAAACGCCACACTGCCCTGCTCCGCCATGCTGCCACCGTTTTTGGTAAAAGCTACTCGGACTTCTGGATAAGTGCGGTTGCGGTTGTCGGTAGCGACTTCAACCAATATTGCCACACCACCGGGTCCGTAGCCTTCGTACATAATTTCTTCTAATTGAGCAGCAGACTTATCACTAACCCGTTGGATAGAACGCTCGATGTTGCTGGTGGGCATATTGGCGGCTTTGGCTTTTTCTATCGCCATCGCCAGCGCGGAATTAAGATTAGGGTCGGTGCCGCCACGGGCGGCTATGGCGATTTGGTTACCCAATTTAGTAAACAAGGCGCCGCGTTTAGCGTCGTTGGCGCCTTTTTGGCGCTTAATGGTCGCCCATTTACTATGTCCCGACATTCGTTCCTCGTATCGCGGTCAGCCTGCTGGCGAGCAGAGCTCGCCACTCTGCTGGCCCGCTTTCGGCGAATTGCTGCGTCAGAAACTGCACTGCTCTATCGCCGTATTGGCACATATGACTCAATCCACCGCTCGTTTCTTCCTTACACTTCATCCAAATGCGAGGCCGAATTAACTTATTTAAAAATCTGCTCAGCGTATTCCTCCGTACGATTCGCTCCGTCCCTCGGCCGCGCCTTGCAGCACATCCAAGCGAGGAGCTGTGATTTAATATCTGTATTTTAGCATATTTTAAGGTGTTAGACAGATGTAAAAAAGCCAGTAGCTATTACCCCTGAGTGATTAACCGCTTAAACAAGCGGTTATTTTTATGCCCGAACGCTAAAGCTAATAGTAAGATTACTGCGTAACACAGCAACATATCAGCCCAGCCGATGTGTAGCCGGGTGGAGGCCATTGGTATAGCGGCGAACAGCTTAATAACATCAACCATGTACGTCAGTATGGCCATAGCCGGCCAAGCTATCCACCCAGCTACAGTAGGCGCGATCATTCCAGCCAGACCAGCACAAGCACTTAGCAACATGGCTATTGGTACCAAGGGGACCACCAGTATATTGGCCAGTAGTGAAACTACCGAAAACCGCCCGAAAATAACTAAAATCAGCGGTAGAGTCATCAGCTGAGCCGAAAACGATTCGAGAATAAGCATGCTAAAGGGTTTTGATTCGGCCTTTTCGCCGAAAAGTCTCCGGGCAATCAAAGGAGCTATTATCAACACGCCGCAGAAGGCCAGAAATGAAAGATACCAGCCGATATCGCTCCACACATAAAGCGGATTGATAAGTCCGGTTAGCGCCGCCACGAATGCGATGAGCACCAACGGGCGGATGTCACGGCCGTAGTACCAGGCTATCAGGCTCAGTAGCGACACGATGGCCGCCCGTACCACGCTGGCGCTGAAGCCGGTTATCAGTACAAAAGTGCCGATAAGCGCTAGCGCTAGTATCAGCTTTTGATACTTCGAGCGAGTAAACCTCAGCCGCTGGACCGCCCGAGCCAAGATAGTCACGTTATAGCCCGAAACAGCTACGATATGTACTAGCCCGACAGTAGTCATAGCGGCCAGCACATCTGTCGGTAGAGTGCTGCGTTGACCGATCAATAATCCCAACCCCAACGAAGCGGCAGGTTCCGGCAGAGCCGATTGCATGCCGGCCGCGAAATTGCGGCGTAAACTCGCCAGCCAATCCCGGCCAGCCGCTACCCGTTCGATCTGACCGTAGCTAATACTGGCTTGCTTAGCACCGCGAGTTAAATAAAGCTTACCTTCGACGCGGACCATATCACCTCGGTAGACCATCGGCACCCCGAAGCCGCTAAGCTTAAAGGTACCCAGCAGTGGTTTTTGCTCAGGCTCCAGCAGTTGGATTTTATGGGCCTCGAAACTAAGCTGAGACTTATTGCCGTATATGGCATCCGTTGTGGCGACGGCTTGAACAGTCACTTTTTGGTAAGCGTAACTCTTGAGTTCATTAAGTTGAACAAGCTGCTGGCTACCTCGCCACCATCCCAGAAAAGTTCCTAGCAGGATTAGAACGGCTATTGCCGCAAGATTTTTACGACGAATGATTAGAACAGATGGTATCAGTAAGATTAAAAACCAGCTGCTAATCTGAAGCCCGGCTACTCTGGCCAGGCCTATGCCCCCCAAGATCGAAAGGCAGAAAATTATTATTAAGCTAGTACGCCTATACCTCCCCCGGGGCTTTCGCACCACACCTGCCTGCCAACCAGCCAAGCTGGTTGCACTGCTGGCGTTTTTGGCAAATCGCTGCGTTGTCGCCTCCGATGCTCGCTCACCGTATTTCATATACGACTCGCTCCGCTCCTCAGCACCGCCTTGCACTTTATCCAAATGCGAAACTCCCGGTATCATGATTTACCATCATGGCACAAAAGGCACCGATGATTAATTGCTTACGCAATAAAAAACCGCAAAAAAAGCGGAGCAATTTATTTGGAGAGCCCAGTGGGATGGTTGCTTCACAACACGCAGTCGCCGTGCTCGATATAAATTTCTGTGCCCGGCTCATTGGCACCCGAACTCACGACTATTGTCTGCTTCGCAGCCAAGTCGTGAGCCCAAATCCAAGAAAACACCCCAGACAAGCTGAGGCATTTTCATTGGAGGGCCATCTGTTACGCTATTGCAACCAGGCTACAGAGTCAACCTTTCCATATCGTTGCCTTATTTCCCTAATAAGACTTTTCGAATGTTGGCAGGTTCCGTATCTGGGCTACCATATTTATTAGGACCTTGTGTACCTGGGAAAAATAAATGAATAATAAAAGTGATTAATCCGACGAACGGTATCAAATTAAGTAAAACTAAGAAGCCTGATTGATTTAAGTCGTGCCATCTTCTTATACCTATGGATATACCCACAGGAATCACCAATACTACACCCACCATTCCCCATAAGATAGTGACTAAGTTAATAACAGTTTGGCCTCCGGTGTTTCTGAGTGAAAGTTGTAAAGCAATCGGTACTAAGAAATAGACTAAAATATAAACAATTGCCATAAAAAAACCCAGCCTATTGAGACGGCCGCTAAACATTCCTTTTTGTCTCGGAGGATTATCTGGCTGTTGCGCCGCTGGAGTTGCTGGTGGTGGCGGAGCTGAAAATGTTTGTTGGGGTTCGGTCTGGGGTTCCATAATTAATGATTATAAGGCAACTTTAATAAATTAATACTGTCAAAGTGCTTATGCTTGGAGGGCCACCGTGAAGGCTGTAGCAACCGCAATTCAGGGTAGCCGACAGCTACATATTACAGAGTTTATCTTTTAGCGGAAAGCGGCGAGGAAGCCAACTTGATTATAAAATTCTATAAATACGAATCCTTTGTTCGGGTTTTCGCTTACGCGGCTTCCGCAATACCAGACCCTATCCGCCCAGCTTTGGTAAAAACCCGAAGCTGATGAGTTCCTTATTAGGCCCTCAACGCCTTGCATGAAGCCATCGTACACCCCGTCTAACTCAGCTTTCGCATACTGTATGCCCTGTAATTCAGGAATGACGGGGTCTGCCCCCGAGACGTTCCTGATAAAGAGTCCACGGCAGATAGTTTTAATGTAAGTAGCCGTACGTCCGCTGTTCCTCTTGCCTATATTCAACATACTGAGTGTCTGGCCTGCCTTTTTCACCTGTAGTCCCCAGAACGTTTTGTCAAGCATGCTGGTTGCAAATTTGTAGTTCCGTAACTGGTTTGACTTACCTACTAAAAAGGCGTTGGGTTTCTCTCTATTAGCTTTTTGAAGCAGTTTAACGACCTCGTCCTCAGCATCAGGATTTAGTGCAGCCATTATTTGTATTTGTCTTAATGCCCACTCATCCTCACGTGATTTCTTATTATTACAACTATGGTGCACAGGAAGTTGTGGCCGATGCGGCGAGCCAGATTTGAATATACTATCCGGAATAATATGGTCTGACCTAAGGTCGCCAGCTAACTGCTCGTTGCAAAGGTAGCATTTTTGTATGCTCAGGTCTTGAAGCTTAGGGTGTCTGACCTCTACGTAGTCGCTGCTTGTCTTCATCTTCGTGTGCTTTCAGTGCTTCAATCAGTAGTTCGTATGAAGATCTTATATCTGGGTACTCAATTGCCCAAGCACTACCTAGATTATAGTGGGTACTCACCTTATGAAGTAGGCCGTGAATTTTCACTATCAGAGCATCGAGCTGTTTAATTCCTTTTTCGGATAGGAAGCTGAAGTTGCTGCTATGCCGGACTGATTTCTTACGTGTAAGATGTGCTATCCGTTCGTGCCTAAGCTCGATGAAGACCTCGGCGTCTTTTTCGGCCTCCGTTATCTCGCTTTCAGTAATGCACTCACTGAACTGATAAAGCGACCAGCTATGCTTTTTGTCGAAGAAACAGTAGATTCCTACTGCTACCTGTCGTGTAAAGGAATCTAGCAGAAGTTGGAAGAACGGATTGTAAGCATTTTGGGCGACCTCGATGTTATCAAACAGCGAATCTGAAACATCAGACACCGTTTTGAGCTTCGCAAGCTCGCGGTTTAAAAAATTCCATACCTCTTTTTTTGATGAATCCACATTCTTCTCCAGCAGAAAGTCAAGCTTTTACCTAAAGTTTTCGTATGATTTTTGGAGTAGTTCTCTAATGAAGTCCCGTTTTTCTTTGAGGTCGCTTTGCGTTAGCCGCAGCCGATAGTTGCCCCATCTTTTCATATAACCCATATCGTCTATGCCGTTTGCCTCAATTTGTTTTTGGATTTCATCTGAGAACGGCAGTTTAATCTCGACGTTTATGACGCCTTTGCGTGGTTTGAATACTGCAAAATTAAACGGCTGCCCGTCTTTGGCTAGACCAATGTAGAATTTGTTGTACTTCAGCTCAATGCCTTCTGCGAATTCACTAATCCAAGCCAGCATTTCGTCCGCCATTTTGACTGTGGCTTCTGTACCCCTGTTTACCCAGTAGTTTCTGTCGGTTACCTCCTTGATTTCTTCGTCTTCGTCTACTAGGCCCAATGATATTTCATCGAGAACAGTCGTAAAAATTAAGGACAGCTCCTCGGGCGAATATCTGTATGCCTCCATCTTGATAGCGATTAGCGGGATTGAGCCGTTGAATAAGCTGATGACGTTTAGAAAACGGCTTGTAATTTCTTCAGCGACAATAACAGCACAGTGGTCGTACTGGGGGTATCGCTTTCGCTCTACGTCCCAGTATTCGAGGGTTCTAATTATGTGGCTCTCATTGGTCTTGCCAAGCTGTATTTCGACCTCATAACGCCTATTTGTGTCCGGGTCTTGTAAAAGCAGGTCTAATCTGCCCGAACTCGGCTGGATTCTCTCTTTGTCCTTGAGTATTAAGTCGCCAAGACCTAATATGGCCGGGTCTTCTGCTATGCGGTCTTGTATCCACGCCTCGGATACGTCCTTATTGTCGAGAAGGCCCACCTTCTCGGGTTTGATGTATTTAGTCATCGCTCGCCTCTCTTAGAGACAAATTATAACATCTAACATCTGTTAATGTAGATGAAAATCTTTGGCGTTAGATAACCCTGACGCAATTTTTGTAGAGCAGCGGCCAGCTATTACGCTTTATTCTGAATTTTGTACCGTGATTATGACCAGACCTGGCATCGAAATCTATGAAAATAACGCCTTTTTCTAGGCAGTCGAGAAAGCCGTCGAAATTGAACTCGGATAATATCTCGACTTCATCGAACAAAAAGTATTCATCCTTACCTCGCCACTCGTTCTGTGCTTGAACATAAAAGCAGTTTTTGAGTTTTGTTCCGGCCTTGTACATCAAGTCATTGAAACCGTAATAGGGTTGCGGATTGAGTTCGCCCAAGCCGACATCTTTTTCAATTCGCTTTAGCCAGTCGGAGTGTTTTGCATCAACTTTTGTGGCGTCGAAGGTGACTTTGACTTTTTTGTCGTTTCTGTCCACCACTACCTTGAAACCTCTATCGGTGTATCTATTGCCGCTAAAAGTTAGGCTAAACCGTCGCTCGTCAATGGAGTGTTTCGTACCGGCTGATTTATGCGACCAACCATAGTGAGGAAGCAATAGTGCTGGCACGATTTTAGAGCCAGTTGGCGATGGCTCCATGTGGAATAAAGTTGTTAATGCCGACGAAGATTTACGGCGAGCTTTAAGCTCCCATTCGGCAGCATTTGGGATAGGCAGATTATTTTCATCAATGCCTAGCAAGTCCTCGAGTGTATTGCCAACAGCTCCGTCGTTACCTGGCCTAGCAGTCTTTATCCAGCCTTTGTCTTTTATCGCTTGCAGCTTTTTGATTAAGTCAGCTTTGCTAAATACTGGCTCTGTTACGGGGCTATCTAACATTAAATGGCTCTTTATTTGTTAAGCGGTAAACTCGCCTGTGATATATGGTTCTTTATTCTGTCTTCGGACATTTCGCAGTACTCCTCCGAGATGTCTATTCCGATGTAGTCTCTGTCTAAGTTGATGGCTGCAATAGCCGTTGTACCTGACCCGATAAATGGGTCGAGGATAATCTTTGCGTCTGTTGAGCCAATAATTCGCTCGATAAGTTTTACTGGGAAAGGTGCGGGGTGTCTGTTGTTAAGTTCTTGGCCTACTTCCCAAATATCACCTAGTGAACTCGCCTTAGGCACTAACTTAAATCTCGGCTTTGCTATCAGGTAAATTACTTCGTAGGTGGGCAAGAAATAGCCCCTGTTAAAGTTGATACCGCCTTTGCGTTTCCAAATTATTATCTGTCTGACTGGTAGCCCATTTACAATGTCGTGTCTATCCTGTAACAGGCCGCCTTGGACACGCCATTTGTGGTTATAAAAGATTGCTCCGTCATCAGGAATAAGCCGCAACATCTCCTTTAAGCAGGCTCTCTGCCATTCAACGTATTCTTCGTGCGGCATATCATCACCGTGGTCTGAGTAACCTTTCATTAATGCTGCCCTAGACCATTTACCGCCTCGTCCGTCTTTCAATCCGTTACCTGTTGAATTTTTAATGTTATAAGGAGGTGACGTAATTATTAGGTCAATTGAGCCATCAGGCATTTTATTCATCAATTCAATAGCATCACCGCAGACAATTTTATTTCTAAAATCCCCTAGCGGATCTACGCTAGGCGAAGAGCGTGTTTTAAGAGTGGTTTGTTCAATTACCTTACCCATTCTAGTAAATAGTATACAAGCAAAAGTCGTTAAAAACCTCTTAATATGGAAGTCTAATCTAGAATTTTGTCAAATCGGAAACCGAGACCGTTAATGCCTTCGCCAGTCGTTCGATATTTCTTATCGAAGGATTACGGACACCACGCTCGACTCCTGAAATATAACCTCTATCTAAACCAGAAAGCTCCTGTAACTGCTCTTGGGTTATGCCTTTTTCTTTGCGTATCCGTGCCAAGTTCTTACCAAGCTTCTGCTTAACGCTCGTCCTTGCCATAAAGGAAAGATGGCAGATGAGACTTTTATTGCACACGACTTATTAGTCGCATTTACTATTGACTACGTCTTTTTTATAGCTAAAAATTAATTACAAAAGGAGAACTCTATGGATGTAAAAAAGCCACGTAAAAAAGAGTGGGGCGAGATGTCATTTTGGGAAAAAATGCTAGGCTTAGTTCTTTTGACCGCAATTGTTATCGCAATAATTTGGTTTATCGGTGCAGTTATAAGCGGTGTCAAGGAGCAAAATCAAAAACAGACGGCAACCCCAAGCGAAAGCCAAACACCCAAGGCTGAAACCAAGCCCAAGGCCGAAGCCAAATATACGGCTAAGATAGTCGATTCCCGAGTCGTCAATCCAGCAACTTGGCAATTTGATGCTCAAGTAAAGAATACGGGTACAGCCGAAGGCAAGCCAAAATGCACTGTCAGAGCACACGACGAAAGCAACACATATAAAGGCTTTGATTTCTTTGAAAAAGAAACGCCTTTGCAGCCAGAAAAGATTTGGTATTGGAGCGGAAACCTTACGATTACAAAAGAAGGTGCAACCTTTGTAACTGAGACGAGCATTAACTGCACTAATTAACAGATAAAAAGGCGTTGGGAACCTCTTGACGTAGGTGTTGTATTTGTCACACTACTTATATACACCTAAACAGAGGCAACGATGAAGATAACAGATGAAGATAAGCCCCAGCAAATCAGGGGGTACGAGCTGCGAGTGGTCGGCGGCTACGCCTTCGACGAAGTTGCCAGCAGTTTGCAAAAGATGGTCAGACGGAATAAACCGTACGAGGCGGCGTACTGGGCTTACATTTTGCACGCTAGCGGCTATTACAAATACGTATGGCGACGGCTTACAGTCATAGCTTCCGAAGACATCGGCAACGGCAATCCGATGGCGGCTGTCGTGGTCAATGCACTGCGACAGAACTACGAGGCGACGATTGACTCCAAGAAACGCAATAGCGGAGACGCACTGCTGTTTATATTTCAGACCGTGCTGTATTTGTGTTGTTCGGAGAAACTGCGGGAGGCGGACACGTTGGTAAACCTGATTACGAAGGAATACCAACAAGGCAAGCGGCTGGAAGTACCAGAGATTGCCATTGACCCTCACACTGCTAAAGGCAAAGAGATACACGGACGCTGGGGCGAAGGCACGGACTACGAGAATGCCGAAAGAGCCAGAAAATGGCACGATGAATGGTCATACGTTACGCCCAAAGCCAAGCAACCGGACGAATTCCTGAAAAGGTTAAAGCGATTGGACGGATTAGAATGAACCAGCAACTCGGCCTTAGCCGCATTTACGTCAATGAGAAAGCGTATGAGATTTTCGACCTGCTGGACGTCAGCGAATTGACTCGAACGGATTACAAATATCGAATAGGCCTGTTTCTGACCTTTGTGACCGAAAACGGCTTCAGCCGCAACAGCTTTTTGGAATTTAAACGACTTTTAGCCAGTCGAGACGACATGGCCACGTCCACAAAGAACAAAAGTTTGGCGGCCGCCCGAATTTACCTAAAGGAGCTAAACCGGCTCGGTATACTGCCCGTAGACATTACGATGAACATCAAAGGTTTCCGTCAGAGCCAGCAGCACCGCAAAGACGGCTTCAGTGAGGAGGAGATAGCCCGAATAACCGAATGGCTGTCCCAGCTTGAGGAAACGCCGCAGAATTTACGCTTAAAAGTATTGATTGCTATGCTGATTTTTCAAGGTTTGCGGCAAATTGAAATCTGTCGTCTAAATGTCAACGATATCGACCTGACTAGGCGGATTGCCTACGTGAGGGGTAAAGGCCGAGACGACGTGGAAGCCATTTACCTTCACCCGACGGCCGTTAAAGCCCTCAAAACGTACATAAGAGCTTACCAATTAACGGACGGGGCGTTATTCAGAAGCCGGAGCAACAGCACGAGAAACCAGAGGTTGTCGTGCAGGGGGTTGCGTTCGGTAATCAAGCCCGTTTTGCTCGGTATCGGCTCGGAGAAAAGCTTGCACTGCTTCCGCCATTTTTTTGCCACCAAACTGATTAAGACGTATCAGGGTAATCTGTTGGACGTGGCTCAGCTTACACGCCATAGAAGCATTCAAACTTTGTCCGTATACTACGACGCCATCAAGCGGGAGGAGGATTTGCCTCGATATTACGAGGCCTTCAGCGACATTAAAGTTTAATGTATAAGCGACTATCCTAGCGGTATAATTAAGCTGTAATACGTTAAATTCGAGGGGGTTGATTTGAGCAGCACGGCTGTCGAAAATTTGGAAATAGCCAGAAATATACGTGCTCGGGGTTATCCGACGAGCATTCACACTAATCCGACGTTCAAGAAATGGTTTGACGCAGAATACAGCAAAGGTTCGAGCGTTTATTCCCTATACAGGCAAGCTTGCGAGAAATGGGGGAAAGAGAATGTACCTAGTCCCCCGACACTGTATAACTACGTTGAAAAGTTCTTGCCTTTCGATAAGCTACTCCCCTTTATCCCTAACTATAAAGAGCAAATCCGGAGCTTTGACGCTTATCAGGAGTTGATTGAGCTATGCAAAGTAATGAAGGAAAGGCTCAATACTCATTACGAGCACGAAAAGAAACTCGGCATTCTTATTGCCGAAATCACTAAATCCTTTGATATTTACGCTAAAACCCTAAATAAGCTCATAGAAGTAGAGATGAAGCTCGGAATTAGGGGTTTTGCAAAGCGTCCAACTTTTTATGGTGCTGAGTTAAATACTGACCCCCCACAACAGGCTACGGCAACACAGCAAGCTGACGAAGCTGACTTAGATGACGATTCGCCGGTTACTTTAGAGGAACTTATAGCTTATCGAGACGAGCTTAAAGCTTACGCAAAGGAAACTGGACAAGATTTAAGCCACATTATTGGCGAGTAATACCATCTCTCCTGCTCATACATACTATTACAGGCACTAAAAAATCTTGCCTGAAATCAACGAACAAGAGTATAATGTAGATAGCACATTAACAGATATAGCTTCTAGCAGAACAATATAATTGTTTGCTAATTAACTACATTCGACGATGACTGTCGAAACGTCGCAAAAACAGCTTACGCATTAAATGCACTAAGCTGGTGCGACTAGGTCGTCGTTTTTTGCGTGACTCTTAGACCCCAGCCAAGGTGCTGGGGTTTTTTAATTGCAAAGGCGAAGAATGTATATGGAAACATTCGACACTCGGGACTTTCAGTTAGCCGTTGCGTTGTACACGCAGGGTCATCAACTTATTCGAATTGACAACAGTAACCCTCGGCGTGCTGTATTCAAGTTTGAGTACGACTCGGACATCAAAACAGACGCCGAGTTATTTTTTGCCCACAAACTCCCCCAGGATACCCGAACGGTTTTGACGAATTTCAAGGCACTAAAAGACAGGTTGTACGCAGGTATCTAGCGATGTTGACGGAAGCCGATGTTTTGAAATTCAAGAAGCTATACAAAGCTAAGTTCGGCGAGGAACTTAATCGGGACGAGGCCTACCGGAAGCTGGCATTGCTGGTAAGGCAGATGGAACTCATCTACCAGCCCGTTACGAAAACTCAACTCGAAGAGCTGAGAGATAAAGATGAAGGAGGAAATGTAAATGGCAACGGAAAACTCCCATCTGGGAAGTAGCCCGCAAAACGGCGGGAGGAGCTACGAAAGCCCCCAATACCGCAACCGACCGGAAAAATCGAAAAAGCCCTCGACTTCACACCGTAAAGTCACACGCAAAAAGGAAATTTCGTTAAGTCCCGAACAATATAAAGAAGCGTCGTGGCTGTTCCGCCAGTATGAAAAGACGAAACCTGGCTGGCTGCGGCGGCGGACTGTTATCAATCAACGCAGACGAAAATTATTAAACGACATTTGGCGAGAAGCCGGTCTTGACGGCAAATGGTGCTGGCTTCTTTATGGCAGCGACGACTGGAGCGGCGTTGCCCACAGCGTTTGGCATCAGATTAACGGTGGCACGCGATGAAAATAGATTTGAGGAACATACGTGCTGAGGTGTACCACGAATCTGCTAAAGGCGTGCTATACGTAAAGGTTTATTTTCCGTCAGCCGATATGTGGATCAATAGCTGGACGGTAAGAAAATCGGATAGAACTCCCGACGAACTTTGGGTGCAACCGCCAACTTTTAACATTGGTCGCCGTTGGCTTAAAGTTATCGAGTTTAAGAACGATAGCCAAGTTTTCGACTTAATACGTGACGAGATATTGCGGGCTGTTGACAGATGGAGCAGAGAAAAGGCCGTGCCGCTTGACGGAATTGAGCTTGAGGGTGATGAACGAGAGAAGGCCACCAGTGTATTCCCTGATTAAGAAGCCGCCATAGGTATCTATATAGATAAATCTAATAGAATAGCCATCAACATAGATTTATAGATAACTAAATAGATTTTGCTGTTTAAGGAATAAGGGAGTATTGCGGTGAGCACTAACAACGATAGACGTACGGGTAAGCAAAAAACAAAAGAGGAAAGGTTTGACGCCGGTGAATTACGGGAACACGAATTTTACAAAATTAAAGGCTTCATGACAGTTGTCGATGAAGCTGCCATTGAAGATTTAATAGCTCTTGTAAATTCGAGCGACAAAAAATTCCGACATGTAATGATGGCGGAACTCGCAGTGCAATTCCTGATGGACGAAAAATAATAAGTTGTATAATTCAAGGAGGGTATGAGGACTATGAGTCGCACTAAAAAGTCAGGGTTAAGGTATATTGCCTACGTTCGCAAATCCGACCCGCGTAAGGAACGTCAGTTACTTTCTCATAAGACGCAAGCTCGAAGGATAAAAGAACATTTCCCAGATTTGAATATCGTAAAGTGGCTAGAACCGGAAAGCCAGAGTGCTTTTGTGCCAGGACGCCCAATCTTTAACCGAATGTTACGAATGATTAAAAACGGCGAGGCAGACGGAATTGTCTGCTACAACACTAACCGCTTGAGCAGAAACGAAATCGATGCCGCAGAAATTACCTATATGTTACGTCAAAAGAAAATACTTGACCTTAAGTTCTGCAATTACACTTTTGAGAATACGCCTGAGGGGATAATGATGCTTCAGTTCCTCTTGAGCCAATCCCAATACGAAAGCTCCAAACAAGGGAAATTTGTAAGCGACGGAATGACGGAAAAAGCTATAGGAGGTGAACGCCCAGGGCAAGTCGCACTAGGCTATATGAAAGTGCCAGTTCTAGATGAAAAGGGACAACTTATTATCAAACAGAAAGACCAAAAAGTTCTTACTCAAACCGCTAAAGACCCAGAGCGATACGATTTAGTGAATAAAATTTGGAGAATGTTCTTGTCAGGAACATATACAGTTCCACAGATACAAAAACAAATAACCGCAGAAGGACTTACGACTCGATTTGTGTTTAAAAAAGATAAAAATACTGAAATAAAAATCAAGTCAGGCGGCGGCCCGATAACAAAAACTGGTGTCTATCGAATACTTACAAATCGGTATTATGCAGGTTGGATTTACCATAAAGGCGAGTATCACGAAGGCAATCATAAGAGAATAAAAATGATAAGCTTGGAGGACTTCGATTATGCTCAAACGTTGCTAGGCAAGAAAGGAAAGCCACGGATTGGGGTGAACGAGTACGCCTATACTTCAATCCTGCGGTGCGGCAAGTGCGGCTGCAGCATAGCTGGCAAGGTGGTGCATAAGTGGGTCAAAAGCGAGAAACGGATGAAGGCATTCGTGTACTACCACTGCACAAGGAGCAGCGGCAAGAGGCCGTGCGACCAGGTAAAGTACACCACCTTGGAGCAACTGGAAGCGGAGATTGACGCTGAACTGGCGAAATATACGATATTGCCGGAGTTCAGGGATTTAGCCCTGGAGATACTTCATCGCAACCATAAGATTGAAGTCAAAGAACGCAATCAGATTTTCAAGTTACAGGTAAAGAAGCGAAAACAAGTGCAAGAACAGCTAGACGAACTTGTCAGTATGAGAACACGCAAACTTCTGGACGATGATGAGTATGTTGACCAAAAGAATAAACTCAAGTTTGAATTGGCAAATGTTAGAGACGGATTACAAAATACCGAGCAAAGAGTTGATGACTGGCTGGAACTTACCGAGAAAGCTTTCGATTTTGCCACCTACGCACGCATACGCTTCCAGACAACAAAAGATTTAAAGGTAAGGCGAGACATACTTTTAACGTTGGGTCAGAACTTGCTGCTCAAAGACCATAAACTGACGCTTGAGAGAAGTGAATGGCTCGTTCCAATCGCCGAACAGTATCCGAAATTAGAAGCAAAGTATCTAAGGAATATCCGAACCATCAAAAAACCCTCCCGCAAGGAGAGGATTATTGCTTTAGAGCCAATTATAGACTCATGGAGGGCCCAGTGGGATTCGAACCCACGACACGCGGCTTAAAAGGCCGCTGCTCTAACCAAGCTGAGCTATGGGCCCCCAAATTTTGCGCCATACTGACACTGCTTCATGGCAGAGCCATGAACCCTGCCAGTACTCTTGACGAACTGCTGCGTTGCTAGCTTGCGGTGCGTCCTCAATGTAGTTTACTACACCTCCGGTCGCTCCTCAGTTGCGCCTCGCACTTCACTCAAGCGCAAAAATTGGACGTCCAAGCAGTAGCAAATTTAACACCTTACATTATCTGTTTTTTAACTAAAAAGTCAAACGATGTCGAATGTAATATCAATCAAGCCGGTCTTGGGGTGTTAAACTCATGTAAGGTATGAAAAAGATTTTCGAGCTGCATCAGAAGATTACTTTCCTAGTTAATGAGTATGTGGTTTTAAAGGACGCCGACGGCGATAAGCAGTTAGTCGTGGGCTATGCCCGGCAAAAAAGGCTGGCCTTGCGCGAGCAATTCACGCTTTTCGCCAACCAGAATCAAGATAAGGTGCTGGCTACGTCTAAAGCCCGTTCGGTTATAGACCTGGGACCCACCTTTGATGTTTACGATGAAAATGGCCAAACTCTAGGGGTTTTAAAAAAAGAATTTAAAAAGTCCCTATTAATCAGCTCGTGGAGTATTTATGACCCGGCAATGAAGAACTTGCTTTTTAGCGTCTCTGAAAAAAGTGCGGCTATAGCCATATTCCGGAGAGCCTGGGAATTCGTCCCGTTTGTTTCCGAGGTTCTTCCCTTTCCGCTGAAGTTTCATTTCTCGGTAAAATCCGGCAATGAAGTCGTAGGTGAGTATATAAAAATAACCACTATTCGAGACCACTACGCTCTTTATTTGAAAGAAGATAAGTCAGTTGCTCTTGATGAGAGGGCTTGGATGGTTATGGCAGTCTTGCTAGACGCCATGCAAAGCCGCTAATTTTTAGCTCAAATATTTCATTTATCTATTGACAAATAACATCTTTTGTAGTATTATATAACCATCCTGGGTGGTTTCTTTTGTAAGCCGCTCTAGGTATCGAACTTTGTCTTTATCCCTACTACTCCGAAAGGGGTAAACGGTGAAGAAAATCATCGTGCTGATCGGCGTCGTGTGTTCGCTCATCGCAGTGAACTCAGCCAACAGCGAGGTCACCAATTGCTTCGGCAGTGGTACCACGCCGTCCGGGAATGCCTGGTACGGACCGTGCAATACCAACGCCAACGGCGGTTCCGGCTTCGTCAAGTTCAGCAGCGACGGCACGGCACTCAGCCTGTTCGCGCAGTCCTCCCGCCGGGGTTCCCGGCAGGTGGCGGCATCCTGGTTCAATGGACCGGCCCCTGCCGCCGGTGGTGTCTGCATCGAGATCAACGTTGACTACGTCTCGCTCGCCGGAGGCGCCAGCGCCGAACATCGGCTCAGAGTAAGCGGCAACGGCTTGCAAAGCGTTGTGGCTTGGCCGGTAGCTTCGGCCGGCACTGAGTGGCGCTGTGTCACGGTGCCGGCTGGTGCTACCGAAGTGTGGTGGCAACTCGTCACGTCAGTCTCAGCCGACAAGTCGTGGTCGTCCGGATTCATCCGGCAACGACTTAGTTGGGTCTTCCCCTACTAGGGGACAACGAGGCCGTATTCCTTCGGGAGTACGGCCTCTTCATTTTTATAGATCTTTACTTGTGATGCTTCTTGCCGTGGCGCTTCAGGCTGCTCAGCCAAACTAGCGTCAAGCTAGTAACCGCGCCAGCACCGATGACAAGAGTCTGAACTTTTTGCAAATTAAGCCATATTTCCGAGCTAGCAAAATCTACTTGGACTGTATCATTCAAAAATGGCACGGCCGATAAAGCCAGCAGACCGCCAGCGCACAAGGCCGGCACGGCATGAAGCAGCAATGTAGATTTATTGGTGACCGACTTACGCGTTAACAGCAGCGTTAGCGTTAGGGGAATTATCAGCAAGCCCAGGGCCACGGCACTGTTACTCAGCGAATCAGCTACTACTTGCTCGAGGCTATTTTTAATGTCCGTGTTGGCGTAAGTAACTAACACCGAGCCAGCACAAAGTGATAAAAAGCCCAGAGCGGCGTTACTTTTAAGTAAAAAGGTGAGGATTAGCGGGCCGGCTACTAAAGCGGCCAGTATTAGTTCGGGCACGGGCTCATTTTAGCACAAGCACAACACTTCGCACGCTGCCCTGCTGCCTGGCAGAGCCAGGCATACCGGCACGCTATTTGGCGCATTGCTGTGTCACCTGCCTGTGCTGCTCCTTCAATGTATTTCAATACACCTCAGTGCGCTGCTCGCTGCTTCCTTGCACTGCACTCACATGCGAAGTGTTGTGCTAAATTTTAGAAGTTAACTTTTGTTCCCAGGTTCAAACCTAGACCGTCCGCCCGTCCGCTTTTTAATTCCAGCACGTACTGAGCCGGTTTATCTTTGTTTATGAAACTATCCGGGTAGGTCGAGGGTAAAACGTCTTTTTCTATCCCAACTACTAGCCGGTCAGCACCAATCCAGATTATATCTATCGGGAAATTCATGTCTTTCATCCAAAAAGAATAGTGACCGGGTTTTTCAAAAGTAAATACCATCCCTTGGTCATCAGTGATGCAAGCTCGGCCACTCAACCCCTTTTCTCGTTCACGTGCTGTTTGGGCTACTTCGGTTTTAATGGATTGACTTCCAATTTTGATGGTTCTATCCGCTCGATAGTTTTCCGAGCATCCGCCCAGCTTAGTGGCAACTGGTTTAGGGTCTTGAGTCGCCAGAAGCACCGTGACTATCATGGCCAGCACTAAAACCGGCACTATTAGCCGCAGATTCTTAAGCGGCATCGCCGCCTACGCCCCTACGCGGTCTTTGCGCTGTCGCGCTTTAGCGTTTGCCTCGACGTATTCGATAATCTTTTCGGCTACATTGCGACCAGTAACTTGCTCAATAGCAAAGCCTGGACTTGAATTGACTTCCAGAACTAGCGGCCCACGTTTTGAACGCATCATATCTACACCGGCGATCGATAAGCCAACTGCTTTGGCCGCTTTAACAGCAGTCTTGCGTTCTTCATCGGTCAATTGTACTGGTGATCCTGCCCCACCTTGGTGGATATTAGAACGAAAATCATCGTCTAAACTTTGACGCTTCATACTAGCTACTACCTTACCGCCGACAACGAAGGCTCGAATATCTTCGCCGGCTGATTCTTCGATAAATTCTTGAAGTAGGATATTAGTCCCTTCTTCATCCATCAGATAGAAGCCTTGGAGTGCTGACTTGGCAGCTTTCTTTGTCTCTGCCAGTACCACGCCCCTACCATGGACACCTCGAGCTAACTTTATAATTACCGGAACTCCGCCTACTTCTTCAATCAAGTCTTCAGCATCAACAAGTCCACGCGAAAACACTGTTTTAGGAATACCAACGCCTGTCCGAGCTAGCAGTTGTAATGTGCGAAGCTTGTCGCGGGAACGGACGATGGCTATCGAGCTGGCTGTAGTATAAACTCCTTGCATTTCAAACTGTCGAACTACTGCCGAGCCATAACGGGTGTAGCTAGAGGCAATGCGCGGAATAATACCATCAAAACCAGTCAGATCTTTGCCTTCGTAGCTAACCAACGGACGATTCTGGGCTATTTTGGCATAACACTTAATGTAGTTAATTACATGCACTTCGTGGCCACGTTTTTTAGCTTCTTCCTTAAGCCTCTTAGTGGAATAATTTCCTGGACCTTTAGATAAAATTGCAATCTTCATAAATTGAGCTCTTTCTTAATCCTCTTCATTTCAAGCTTTAAACGTTTCTGTCTGTGACCTTCTTCTTCATGGAGGGGGTTACCCTTGCTTACGTCTACCAGAAACTTCCCCTGAAGTGTACTACGACCAATAAGAATTGGGTAAAGTTTTGTAGAACGATCAGTGAGCGTAAAAGTGGCTTTTATTAACCTTCCCTTTATTTCCATGGGAATCTTAATTTTATAACGGAGCTCCCTATGCCCGAATGAATTAGAGACACGGGTTAGATCAACATCACTCTTTTTAAAGGTAATAGTATCACCGTTATAGAACTGACTACCTTTATCGAACAGAACGCAGCTTAGCTCTCCGTTACGCACTTTAATTTTACTGCACCAAATAGAAGAAGCATCCGCGCCGGTATCGATCTTAGCGGGAACCTTTTTTATGCCAAGCGTTGGAAAACTAACCCGCTCGGCACGTCCAATAAGGGTCTTGGGTTGTGTCATGACTTCTCTCTTATTGTATAGTTTAAATCTGTTATATGGTAGTTTTGGTTGCTGAAGTATATAATAAATGATATAATATGTCAATGTCGACATTTCTTATTGTTGGTAAGAGTTTTAGTGGCATAGAAAATTCCATAAGCGAAAGGGGTGATTCATTAATCGTCCTGGTGGACAGTTCTGTAAAAAACACTAGCCAAAAATTATCAGTCGATTTTAGTGACAGGTCATCCTTGGACAATACTATTAATAGCCTGGTTGGTAAGGTTGATGCAGTTTTCTGGGTATACGAAAACTACGTCACTCATGCCGCTTATATTGCTAAGAGCTTAGGCATATTAGGCTTGCCAGTGGAAGCAGCTGAGAGAGCAACTGACAAATTGCTAATGAGGCAAGCGTTTTCTAAAGTTCCTGAAGAAATAAGTGCAAACTACTCCTTAGTTGAGAACGAAGAAAGTCTACTTGATTTTGCTAAAAAGCAGGGCTTTCCGCTTGTAATAAAACCGGCCAATTTAACTAAGAGTTTGCTGGTGACGAAGAGTCAGAATAAATCTGAGCTTCTGGAAAATTATAAAAAGACAATCGCCATAATTGATAAAGTTTATAGCCGCTACGCACCGGGCAGGCCACCAAAGCTAATAGTGGAGGAATTTCTGGAGGGCGCCGCATATTCTGTAGAAGCTTTTGCAGACAAGAATGGAATAATTCATATCTTGGACCAAATCGTTGATTATCAGACAGGGTACGACATCGGATATGATGACAACTTTCACTACAGCCGAATTTTGCCGTCTAAGCTAAGTCACAGCGACCAAGCAGCTTTACGGAAGATCGCTAAGTTAGGTGTGCAGGCTTTAGGTATGCGCAACTCACCAGCCCACGTGGAAATAATCTATACCGAGAGAGGTCCTCGTATAGTTGAGATTGGCGCCCGCAACGGTGGATACCGCTCCAGAATGCACCGCCTAGCCAATGGGTTGGACATCAATCAAATATCACTGGATCTGGCAATCGGAAAACAGCCTCATATCATAGCAACCAAGAACGAATCCTGCGCCGTTCTTGAACTTTTCCCAAAGACCCCTGGTAAATTCCTGGGGATTAATAACGAAGATGGGTTAAAAGAACTTTCGTCGCTGAAGTATCTCAAAATTAAACAGAAAATTGGCGGCCGTGTCGGTAAATCGTCAGACGGCTACAAGATGTGCGCTATTATCGCGTTGCATAATACCGATGCAGCTCAATTTAACAAAGACTTAGAATTTGTTAACAACCAAGTCCGAATAAGAACAGCCTAGACTGCTGGTGATGGAGAGCCATTAGCGATAGCTATTTTTTGCCTAATGTATTCTCTGACTTCGGAGAGTTGGGAGGGTTTTTGGTCTGGGAGAAGCAAGTTTTCTGGCAAAAGACCATAGTTGTGAAGTTTTGCCAACGCGCTGATGTTAGCGCCTCCCACAAGTAAATACTTCTTGGCTTCGCCCACAAGCAATGGAGGCAGAGCTATTTCTTCAGAATATACTAGTGACTGGGTGCTCTGGCCATGACGCAAGCTGATATGTTTGGTGCCGGGTAGTCGGTATTGACGCAGCACCCTATTGACGGCCGTTTTAAGACCACCCACGCTACTTCCATCAGATAGGGGTGATCCATATGTCTCTTCATAAAAAGCAGCAACGGAATTAAAAATACCCCCTCCGGACATCTTCGGACCAATAGCAGCAAGGTACTGATGCGTTTTGGGCTTCCGAATCCCAAATTCTTCCTCATAAGTCTCTTTTTCCCACGCCAAAGCGCCCGCCTCAGCCATCACAATCTTCCGGTCTCCACCTAATATATCAAACAGTCGGAGGCCAAGCTGCTGCTTATTATAATTCTGTATCACGTGTGCTATTTCATGATCCAGGTTTGGCAGTATCCCCGCCGGATTTAATTGCGCTACGGATCTGTCCAGACTTTTTGGAACCTTCAGGACTTTTGCAATAGGATCATAAGAGGCGCTATCCTGACCATCAACTACGGCTACCCGTATAAGATCGTCTTCGGCTGGCAGTTTTTGAGCTATCGGATCGTTCTCGTCATAATTTTGCGTCGCACTAAAAAGACCATATTCCTTGAGGGCTAATCGGGACAAATGAACATAATCTTCGGCATTAAATTTCACATCTTTATATTGCTCGGGCCTAAACCCCATGAATATTTTGACTGGTTCAAGCTGCGCTTCTTCTCTCTCAGCAGCACCTACTTTGTCTTCTAGATTTTTACCAATTACACCGAACTTGCCTTCATCATCAACGTTGCGACTTTCAGCTCCGTGTAGAAACTTATCTACGCGTTCATGCATCCAGAGTTTAGTCTCATCATCGGTTACATGTACTGTTGCTCCTTCGCCCATTCTCATACCTGGCACAAGTTCGGCAAGTTTCTGAAGGTAAGGTAGTTGTTGGGGTATGTCTGAGTCACGAGAAAAATAAGTTTGCTCAAAAAGCGCACCCACTTCAGCATAGCTAGAAGCGAGTTCAACGTTATTCCTTTTTAGATAAAGATCGGTCAAAAAGGCCATGCAGGATAAAAGATTTGCGTTGTTAATTTCATCGTCCTGATTTAATGCTCCAGATTCATTAATTTGACTTATTGCCGCCGAAGTCTTTTTATAAACATGCTTATTGGCCTTCAAGGCCGCCACTTTTTGTGTTAGGGTTTTAGCGTCATAGATAACCGTTATCGCCGAATCCGGTTCTGGGCCATGATAGCTACTGGCTCCACCTGTCTTTGCCTCAAAAACTGCTACTGCGATATCACTCTCCAACTTCCTCATGCTTTGATTAGCTTTTTTGATAAGATCAGCAATCTCTTCTCTGCTACCAATATTTTTGGCCTCTATAAAGGCATTGGTTACGAATTGGCGTTGCTCAAGCGGAGATCGTTCTTTCAAAGGCTCTTCAACAAAATCTTCCAGATAAACATTGCAAGTTGCTGCAGGTAGTTGTGCGATTTGCTCTAGGCTAATTTTTTCACTGCTACTCGCACCTTCTTCATGAAGTGCCGCTAGCTTATCTAATCCCTCTGTTGAAGCCGTAAGATTTTTAAGAGTTGCGGAAAGTATCTCAGTATCCGTAGCCATTAAAGCACCCTCGAAACGCCGCACTGTTTCTAGCTCTTTCTCTCCTAGTTGGTGTTCTGGTCTCTCATTCAATAAATTCGCTGAAAAAGCGTCCAAGTCAGAGCCGGCACGAGGCGGGTATAATAGTTGTTCTGGTGTGTCTATGGGCATGATTAGAGTATTATTATTCTGTTTTTTGACTAAAAAGTCAATGTCTCAATGAGTTTGGTTAACTAGCCCTTTAAGGCTAAGGGTGCCGCCTTTTTCAGGGTGGAATTGAGTGGCCCAAATTGGTTTTTTCTTGTGTTTGATAAGTTCAATACCAGTTGGCGAATTTGCCAAGACCCTAAAACCCCTCGGCGCTTTTTTGACTCGCCATTTGTGGGCCTCATGCTGTTTTAGCTTGTCATAAGAAAGTATGCTTCGCCCTTTTTTAGTGACCACAAGGTCATACTTACCCTCCAGAACTTCAGGCATTTCTTCGACTTTCGCGCCGTAAGCACGGCAGATGATTTCAAAGCCCATACAGATACCAATCAGCGGCTTGTCGCATTTGAGCACAAAATCCATTTCGTCCTGGTACCACAAGTGCCCGGCTTGGTGCACGTCATAAATTTCACGACCTTCGCCACCGCCGCCGGATAAGATAACCAAGTCCTTATCGGCGGTGTGAAAATCAAGACCCGGTCGATATTTCTGAACTTCTACATCGTGTCCGACCAGAGCTTCGGCCAGGGCTCTCTTGTGTTCGGTATTGTTATCTATTAGCAGGATTTTCATCCATTAGCACCGTTTACCCTCTGATAAACAAACCAAACGATCAATGCCAATATTACTATCAGCATAATCATCATCGGGATGAATCCGTTTTGGTCTATTTTTTTATTTTTAGTAGCCATTAATTCTCATTATGCTACTGGTTTTTTAATTTTGCAAAGTCTAGCCGAAAATACCTTTTTTGCCGCTAGTCTTTTGAAGTTGCTGTAAAAGTTTTATCTGTTCTTTACTGAGCTTAGTCGGCGTATCAACTGCTATGGTGACAATGTGGGCTCCGCGGCTGCCACCTTTAAGATGCGGCACGCCGTGACCTGAGAGTCTAAAGTCACTGCCGGAGTTCGTACCAGCCGGAATTTTCATGCGAACCGGACCGTCTACTGTTGCGACTTCTATTTCCACACCCAGTGCCGCGTCTATCATGTCGATGTGCTCGCTGCTAAGTACCAAATCCCCTTCACGGGTGAATTTTTTATGAGGCTTAACGCGAATATTTACATATAAATCACCTTTAGGACCGTGGGCGATGGCTTCACCGTGTTCGCGCAGGCGAATAGTCGCGCCGTCATCAATGCCGGCCGGAATTTTCAAGTTAATGTTCTGGCTGCGCCGCTGAGTGCCCTTGCCGTGGCATACCGTGCAGACTTTTTGGGGAATTTTACCCCGCCCGTGGCACTTGGGGCAGACACTGGCCTGACGGATATTTCCAAAAATAGTCTTGGTAACGTTAGTTATTTGGCCGGTCCCCCCGCAGCGGTCGCAAGTTTCATCGCGATAGCCTGGCTCAACGGTGGTGCCTTTGCAGTGCTCGCAGGTATCTTCTAGGTTTAAGCTTAGTTCGATTTCGGTACCAAATACGGCCTGTTCGAAGGTAATTTCGATATTGGTTTCGACGTCTTGGCCTCTTGCGGTGCGCGGACGTCGACCAGTAGCCGTATCGCTACCGAAGAAACTACCCAATATATCGCCGAGTCCAAGGTCACCGAAATCAAAATGAAATTCTTGGCCCGCAGTGCCAAAGCCAGCAAATGGGTTTCCGTCACTAGCGGCGCTGGAGCCAACACCAGCATGGCCGAATTGGTCGTAGCGTTTGCGTTTAGAGTCGTCTTTTAAGATCTCGTAGGCTTCGTTAATCTCTTTAAACTTGACTTCATCGCCGCCGCGGTCAGGGTGATGCGAAACAGCCAAGCGCCGAAAAGCCTTTTTAATCTCATCGACACTGGCACTTTTAGAGACACCGAGTACCTCATAGTAATCCTTCTTAGTCATAACTCACCCCCAAAACTTCGCTTGCCCCGCACCAAGTCCTGAGCGGAGTAGTTTGCAATCAGATTATGGAGCTTCAAGATTTTGGTGCCGGAGTAATAATCACGCTTCGCCATTGTCTTGATCCATACCTTCGGCAGATTTCCACGCAATATCAGCCGCCTCTTCCATAGCTGACTCATCAAGATCATATTTCGTGCTAATGTGGTCCCATAATTTCGCCGCGTCTAGTCCCTGTCCTCCATTTATCTCCCAGTCAGATAGAAAGTCGGTCTTACCCCACAAGAGCCACTCCATCGCTCCGCGGAACTTAAGATCAGTAGTTGCCAGTTGTATTCTATCGTCACGCGATAAATTTTCCCGAATCATCGTATCGAGTTCTGCGTCTAATACTCGTTCATTGTTGTTTTCTGGCATATTTACTTCTTGGTCCTGCTATCATTAACGACTTCCCCGTCAATGAATTTTCGGTCTTTGCTTACGTAATGGTCTTGAGCGTATTTGATGCCCAGCTTAACTCCAGCGCCTAGTGCCAGTACCGGCAGCAACACATAACGCAGGAAGTTAACCGATTTCACGTCTTTACCTCATTAGCAAGCCACTTCTCGGCTTGCCTGGATACTCGCGCTATAGGAACGGCTTGCAGGACAAAAGTGTCATAGCTGTGCAAAGCTGCGATTTCCTTCTCAATTTCTTCAAAAAGGTCAATTCTGCTGTCCATAACAAGTAACACTTCCTTAGCGTTTTCTATTTTACCTTGCCATCTAAAATCAGATGTAATTGGGACCTGCTTAACGCAAGCTACCAAATGCTTGACTAGTAAAGTATTTCCAATCTTATCAGCTTCTTTTTCATCCGCGCATGTCAGCCACAACTGACAAAACTTACTAGATAGCATTTTTGGCCCAACCTCTGTAAAATTCCGGCATATTTAGTGATTCAACCTCTTTCATAGAAAACGCTCTAAATTCTGCCGCTCCAGCTTCACCAGCCTGTTCTACATCACCAACTCTTTCAACAAAATCGCACCTGTAGGCAATAACAAAAACTCTAACTTCTTTGTCATTTGAAACGGGGATTTTGTAAAGATTAGCCCCGATTAAATTCCCTACCTTAACTTTTACACCAAGCTCCTCTTTTGCCTCTCGCATGGCTGTCTGATCGGGCTGCTCGTTCTCTTCCAACTTGCCACCGGGCAGTTCCCACTCATCCCGCTCATTTTTTCGCAACCAAACCTTACCATTTTCAAAAACGGCGCACTTCACCGATATAGGCAAGAGAAGAGCAGCTGCCATTACTTTTTCTTGTCGTCGACTACTTCGCCCTCAACCGGCTCGTCTTTGTCAGACTTCTTGCTGTCTTTTGGCTCTTCGGACTTATCCGAATCTTCGGCTGGTTTTTCCTCGGCCTTGGCAGATTCGTACATCTTAGCGCCGATTGGCATAATGGCATCGCTTAAATCTTTGCCCGCTTTTTCCAACTCGTCTTTATCGGTGGCTTCTAGATGGGTTTTAGCTTCGTCAATGGCTTCATTGAGCTTCTTCATATCTTCGTCGGCTAATTTGTCTTTGTAATCGTTCTTCATTTTTTCGGCTTGGTAAACGGCGTTTTCCAGGTTGTTCTTGGCCTCGGCGCCTTCGCGCTTTTTCTTATCCTCTTCGGCATGAGCCTCGGCGTCTTTGGCGGCTTTCTCAACCTCTGCTTTGTCCAGGTTACCGCTACCGCTAATGGTGATGCTTTGCTCTTTGCTGGTGCCTTTATCCTTGGCGCTGACGTTCAATATACCGTTGGCATCGATGTTAAAAGTAACTTCAATTTGCGGTACGCCGCGCGGGGCTGGCGGAATGCCATCCAGCACAAAACGGCCTAGGCTTTTGTTGTCGGCTGACATTTCGCGCTCGCCCTGTAGCACATGGATTTCAACGCTGTTTTGGTTATCGGCTGCCGTAGAAAACGTTTCGTTCTTGCTAGTTGGGATGGTAGTGTTACGCTCAATCAATTTAGTAGTCACGCTACCCAGCGTTTCAATACCCAAACTCAAAGGGGTAACATCGAGCAAGAGTACGTCTTTGACATCACCTTGCAAAACGCCACCTTGTATAGCGGCGCCAACTGCTACGACCTCATCGGGGTTAACACCTTGCAGGGGATCTTTGCCAAATATAGATTTTACCTTCTCAATCACGGCTGGCATACGGGTCATACCGCCGACCAGCACGACCTCATTGATGTCTTTAGCTGTTAAATTGGCATCTTTTAAGGCTTTTCTGGCCGGATCCTCGGTTTTATCAATCAGCTCTTGGACCAGCTCGATAAGTTTAGCGCGGGTCAACTTGTACTCGAAGTGCTTGGGGCCTTCAGCGTCAGCGGTTAGGAAAGGTAAGTTAATATCAGCTACTTCAGTGGTGGATAGCTCTTTTTTGGCCTTTTCGGCTTCTTCTTTCAGCCGCTGCATAGCGGCTTTGTCTTCTTTAATATCAATACCAGATTCTTTTTTAAACTGATCGACGAAATGGTTAACGATTTTCAGGTCAAAATCTTCACCGCCCAAGTGTGTGTCACCGTTGGTAGAAAGTACTTCGAACACGCTGTCGCCTAGCTGCAGAATTGATACGTCAAAAGTACCGCCGCCCAAGTCAAAGACAGCTATTTTTTCTTCTTTACCTTTGTCTAGTCCATAAGCCAAAGCCGCGGCGGTTGGCTCGTTGATGATGCGCTTGACCTCTAATCCGGCAATTTTACCCCCGTCCTTGGTAGCCTGGCGCTGTGAGTCATCAAAGTAAGCCGGCACAGTAATGACGGCTTCGGTAACTGGTTCGCCCAAAAAAGCCTCGGCGTCGGCTTTTAGCTTGCTCAGAATCATACCGCTGACTTCTTCGGGGCTGTATTCTTTGCCAGCCATCTCAACTTTTACACCGGTGCCGCTTTTGACGATTTTGTAAGGCATTAGCTCGATATCTTTTTGGACCTCTTTATCGGTAAACTTGCGGCCTATTAAACGCTTAACACCAAAGATAGTGTTGGTCGGATTGGTCACCCGCTGACGGTTAGCGACTTGGCCGACCAAACGCTCGCCGTTTTTATTGATAGCCACCACGCTTGGCGTGGTACGGTTACCTTCGCTGTTGGCAATAATTTCCGGCTTGCCGCTTTGCATAGCGGCCATGGCCGAGTTAGTTGTTCCTAGATCAATTCCAATAATTTTTCCCATTTATTCCTCCGTTGAATTCTTCGTTTCCATTACTACCCCTTCCCGGCCAGCCCAGTAGATAGTGCCAATGGCTAGACCGGTAATATGTTCGGGCCGAATAGCCACGCTCTGCTCCTTGTCTACGTCTTCACCGAAGATTGTGTGTGTATAGTGTTCTAGAACACTCTCCTGAATTTCGTCAAGTTTTTCAGAGTTAAGGTTGGGAGTAAGCATGCCTCTAGCTTGTAGTCTTTGCAAGACCTCTAAAGGAATCTCGCTATATTCTTCAAAGCTAATAATGGCGCCGGGGATATTTTTTTCCCGGAAATCCTTTCCCAATATTTTTGTCTGCAGCTCTTGTACAATTTCGAGGCGAGCACGTGATAATGGGCTTGGTTGAGTCTCCTGAGTCGTTGATACCGGTTCGCGTTCCATAATTTATATCTCCTTTAGTTTATCGGTTGCTAAATCACCTTTCCGCATAATCTCAAGCGCGGTGCTTTGGGCTAAGCTGATTTCTTCGTTAGTAAGATGGGGCATGATAGCTGATTTTTGTTCCTCGAGAGCTGCGATTTTTTTAGGGTCGTAGTTGTAATTGTATTGAGAGTAATCTTCAGCAGGCGGATTAGCCAAATAAATGTCTAGGATTAAATCCGCGGCTCTAAGTATTAACACGTCCTTGGGCAGGGTCGATAAGTCTTGAGCTTCATTGGTAATTTCAGCCATCTTAGCCCTAATTATCTTTCCCAAAATCAACGTGGATGATTTCGCCGTTCATAATTAGCTCCTTTTCACCTTTACCATGGCGTGGCGGATGATTTCATCACCTATGCGATAGCCAGATTGAAGTTCCTCGCAAACAACTTCCGTTCCGCCACCCATGTCTTCTATGCTTATGGCTTCGTGATAGCGGGGGTCAAATGGCTGGCCTACTGTCTTGAGGCGCTGAACACCCAAGTGCCTAAAAGCTTGCTCGAACTGCTTAGCTAGGCTTTTGACGCCCTTTACATAGTCATTGCTTGCCAGGTTTTTAGGTACGTGATTCAAGGCACGCTCCAGATTATCCAGCGCCGGCAAGAGTTCGCGTACAACAGTGGCTTTTTGAATATCAGCCAGCTGGGCCCGCTGTTCTTCGGTGCGACGCTGTAAATTCAGGGCATCAGCTCGTTCCCGCTGCAGTGCTTCGGTTAATTCGCCAATTTGCTGTGTGAGCTCTTTGATGGAGCTTTTTTTAGCGGTTTTACTCATACAACGTGCCTTCTAGGGCTTGGCCGGCACGGCCGACTAAGGTCATTACGTCTCGGTAACTCTGGCGTGTCGGCCCCAGAACGCCAATATAACTGCTGTCACTGAAAGGGCTGCGGAAACGGCTGATTATTAAGCTGCAGCCGGAATTACGCCCGATAGGATTTTCTTGACCGATATAGACGCTCAGTGGCTGGTTCGGCGCGGCTTCGTGCAACCAAGGCTGCAAGTTGTCCAGAAGCCTCGCAACCTCCTGGACTTGGGCCCGGTTTATAAATTCCGGCTGGCCAAACAGATTTGACAACCCACTCATATAAAGCTGGTTACCGATGGTAGCCAACCCCAGATTATGAGTAAGTTCCACTAAAGTATCCACAGTATTACGAATAGTTTGTTCAGGGACCCCACCGCCGGCTACGCGAGCGGCTAGGGCTCGCTCGGCTCCGTGCCCTTTAGCAGGTAGATCGCTCTCAGCTACATGGTTAACGTAGTAACGATAGCCTTTGTCGGTTGGTATACGGCCGGCACTGGTATGTGGCTGGTGAAT
>Ga0187892_10003539_pt1 | contig 28339 bp, 32 predicted proteins | sample MA1701073metaG_FD_139345 | JGI IMG/M metagenome (GOLD analysis project Ga0187892, IMG submission 139345) | Bio-ooze microbial communities from a basaltic lava cave in the Kipuka Kanohina Cave System on the Island of Hawaii, USA - MA170107-3 metaG ... | reverse complement strand
CGACGGCGTCGCCAAGCAGGATTACTGGAAGGTCGTGGACCAGTGCTACCTCTGCGACACCTGCTACATGACCAAGTGCCCCTACGTGCCGCCGCACCCGTGGAACGTCGACTTCCCGCACGTCATGCTGCGCGCGAAGGCGATCAAGTTCCGCAAGGGCATCAAGTTGCGCGACCGCCTGCTCTCCTCCACGGACGCGATGGGCAAGCTCGCTGCGATTCCGGTCGTGGCGCAGACCGTAAATGCAGTAAATAGAAACGGGCTGGCGCGGGCAGCGCTCCAAGCGACGCTGGGCGTCCATAAGGACCGCGAGCTGCCGCCGTATGCGCCGCGGAAATTCAGGTCGTCCTCAAAAACCGAATCCTCGTTCCCGGTGCGCGACGGCAAGAACACGCCGGGGAAGGTCGCGATCTTCGCCACCTGCTACGCGAACTTCAACGAGCCGGTGATGGGCCACGACCTGCTGGCGATCCTCTCGCACAACGGGATCCCGCAGGTGCTGGTGGAGAGCGAGGTCTGCTGCGGCATGCCCAAGCTGGAGCTCGGAGACCTGGAGGGAGTCGATTCCCTGAAAAGAAAGAATGTCCCGGTGCTGGCGCGGTACGCGCGCGAAGGCTACGCGATCCTGGCGCCGGTGCCCTCCTGCGCGCTGATGTTCAAGCAGGAGCTGCCGCTCTTGTACCCGGACGACGCCGACACGATCGCGGTGCGCGACGCGATGTTCGACCCGTTCGAGTACTTCGTCCTGAGAAGGAAGGACGGCCTGCTGAAGAGCGACTTCAAGCAGCCGCTCGGCAAGGTCTCCTACCACATCCCCTGCCACTCGCGCGTGCAGAACATGGGGCAGAAGACGCGCGAGATGCTCGAGTCGATACCCGGCACCGAGCTGACCACGGTCGAGCGCTGCTCCGGCCACGACGGCACCTGGGGGGTGAAGACCGAGCACTTCGATAACTCGATGAAGATCGGCCGGCCGGTGTTCCGCCAGATGGCGGAAACCTCTCCCGCCTACGTGAGCTCGGACTGCCCGATCGCCGCGCGCCACATCATGCAAGGAATGGGCGAGACCTCCGGGAACGCGGTAAAAGCTCATCCCTTGTCGCTGCTTCGCAAGGCTTACGGTATCTAAGACCCCAAAATCAGGGACAGACCACGTTTTCTGCCTTCATCCCTGGCGATGGAGAAAACGTGGTCTGTCCCTGATTTTCGTCTTTCTTTGCGGTTGCGCCCAAGCGCTGGCTCCAGGGGAGGTCGCCTTCGGCGTGTTCGGCGATTCGCCCTATACCGCCGTCGAGATCGAGCGCCTCGACCGGCTGATCGACGAGATGAACGCGCAGCCGCTCGCCTTCGTGGCGCACGTCGGCGACGTCGGCTCGAGCGCGCTCGCGTGCAGCGACGAGTGGCTGCTCGCGCGCAAGAAGCAGTTCGCCCGCATCCGCCATCCCTTCGTGCTGCTCCCCGGCGACAACGAGTGGAGCGATTGCCGGGAGCCGCTGGCACGGCTCGCCCGATGGCGCAGCCTGTTCTGCGGGCCCGCGCTCGAGGTCGAAACCCAGAAAGGCGAGTACTGCGAGCACGTGCGCTGGGAGGCGGGCGGCTGGCTGTTCGTCGCGCTCAACGTCCCGGGGCATGACAACAATGTCCGGCATCCCGAGCATGCGCCGCGCATGGCCGCGGTGCTCGCCTGGCTGGACGAAGCCGCGGCCCTTGCCGAAAGCCGCGCCGGGCTGGTGGTGCTGATGCAGGCGAACCCGTTCGTCACCGTGCCGCGCGACGGCTTTGCCGCGCTGAGGAACCGGCTGCAATCCGTCGCCGCGAAATCTCCCGGCAAGGTGGTCCTGATTCACGGCGATACGCACATCTACCGCGACGACGAGCCGCTGCCGGGCCTGCGGCGCATCGAGGTGTGGGGCTCGCCGGTCGTCGCCTGGAAGCGGCTCGCGATCAGCGAACTTCCGAGTCGATGACCACGCGCACGCCCGCGGCGTCGCTCGCCACCGGCGCGCTCGAGCCCTGCAGGTCGCCCGGCTGGGGCTTGGCGTCGCCCGTCTTCGACACGCGCGCGCTGACGATGACGCGCGGGAACCCCGACAGCCGCATGCCGGGGGCCATGGCCATCGAGTCGTCGAGCGTGAAGGCGAGCGGCAGCTCGCGCGCCCGCCTGCGCAGCGCGGCGAGCGGCATCGGCGGGCCCTCGGCCGCGCGCGCGAAGATGAACACGGTGTCGTCCGGCGAGACCTTGCCCTTGACCTTCGCCGAGAGCGAAACCGTGCCGCGCAGGCGGCGTGCGCCGGCCAGGCCGTTCGCTTCCTCGATGCTCGCGCGGATCGAGCGCGCGTCCTCCGAGTCCGCCGGCAGCAGCGGCAGCATCCTCTCCCAGGTGGCGGCGGCCGCGGCGTAGTCCTGGCGCGCGAACGCGGCGCCGCCGGCGAGCGCCAGCGCCTTCAGGTTCTTCGGATCGAGCTCGAGCGCGCGCGCGAGGAGCTTTTCCGGCTCGCCCTCCAGGCGCCGCCCGCGCGCCATCGCGAGCGCCTCGGCGAGATCGGCGAGCAGCTCCGGGTCTCGTGGCGCGCGCACCGCGGCCTTGGCGTACGCGTCCGCGGCCTCCGGGTAGCGCTCGAGCGACGCGTACGCGCGGCCGAGGAGCTTCCAGCCCGCGGTGTCGTCGGGGTTCTCGCGCAGGTGCGCGGCCAGGCGCTCGACCAGCGCCTGCATCTGCGGCGGCGGCGAGTCGATCGCGCCCGGATTGCCGACCGCGAAATAGAGCGCGGCCGCGCACAGCGGAATCGCGACCGCCAGGGCGAGCGTGAGGGCGCGCGCGGCGCCCTGGCGCCGCTCCGGCTCCTCGGCCACGTCCTCGAGCGCGCGCGCCTCCAGCTCGCGCCTGGCGCGCTCGTAGTCGGCGGCCGCGAGCGTTCCGGCGGCGAGATCGGCCTCAAGCTCGCGCAGCTGACCCTTGTAGATGGCGAGGTTGGCCTCGCGTCGCGCCACGTGGGCTGATTTCCTCGAGAACACCAACGGCCTGAGGACGAGCGCGAGCGCCACCGCGGCGAGCGCCGCGCCGAGAGCCCAGAACAGCGTCATTCGAGAAGCTTCGCCGCCCGCGCGCGATCGGCTTCCGAGAGCTGCGGCTCTGGCGGGCGCTGCCGGCGGATGCGGCGCACGAGCAGCCAGGCGCCAAGGCCGAGGAACACGAACGGTCCCGTCCAGAGCGCCACGGTGCCCGCCTTGAGCGGCGGACGGTACAGCACGAAGTCGCCGTAGCGCGCGACCATGAAGTCGCGCACCTCGCGCTCGCTCGCGCCGCGTGCCAGCTGCTCGCGGATCTGGTTGCGCAGGTCGACCGCGAGCGGCGCGTTGGAATCGGCGAGCGTCTGGTTCTGACACACCAGGCAGCGCAGCTCGTCGGCCAGCGCCGCGACGCGCTTCTCGAGATCGGGGTCAGCCACCGCTCAGCTCCTTCACCAGCGGCCGCAGCTTCTCGCGCGCGACCTCCGGCGTGAGCGGCCCGATGTGCTTGTAGCGGATCACGCCCTTGCGGTCGATGACGTAGGTCTCCGGCACGCCGTAGACGCCGTAGTCGATCGCGATGCGCCCGGCGGCGTCGTAGACCGAGAGCTGGTAGGGGTCGCCGTTGCGCTTGAGCCACGGCAGAGCGTCCTCGCGCGCGTCCTTGTAATTGAGGCCGACCACCGGAACGCTCTTCGCCAGCTCGGTGACCACGGGATGCTCGACCAGGCACGGCGGGCACCACGACGCCCAGACGTTGAGGATCCAGACCTTCCCGAGCATCTCCTTCTGGGTGAAAGTCCTCGCCGGCTGGTCGAGCCGCGGCAGCTCGAAGTGCGGCGCGGGCTTGCCGACCAGCGGCGAGGGCACCTCGCGCGGGTTGAGCCGCAGGCCCGCGGCGAGCAAAGCCAGGAGAGCGATGAACGCGATCGGCAGCCAGATCTTCTTCATGCCGCCACTTCAAGAGGACGTCTCTTTTCAACTGCAAACCGGTATCTGCGGTCGCTCGCGGCCAGCAACCCGCCGAGCGCCATCATCAGGCAGCCGCCCCAGATCCAGTCGACGAAGGGCTTGTGCTGGATCTTGAGGAGCCACGCCCCGCCATCGAGCGGGTCGCCGAGCGACACGTAGAGATCGCGCGTCAGCCCCGGGTCGATCGCCGCCTCGGTCATCACCTGGTCCTGGACCGTGTAGTGACGCCGTTCCGGATGCATCACGGTGACAGGTTTGCCATCCCTGGAAACCGAAACCCTGGCCTGCGCCGCGACGTAGTTCGGCCCTTTCACCGTCGAGACCTGCTCCAGCCGGAAGGCGTAGCCGGCGAGCGCCGCGCTCTCGCCCGGCCGCAGCCGCACGTCGTCGGCGCTCTCGTAGCCCTTGACGAGCGTCACGCCGACGACGAACACCGCGACGCCGATGTGCGCGGTGACCATGCCGTAATGCGACCGGGTTTGTTTCCAGGATTTCTTCAGCGTGAGCGCCGCTGACAGGACGATCCAGATCGCCAGAGCGAGCCCGAAGCCGACCAGCGCGCTCCAGTCGCCGAACAGGAAGGGCGAAAGGAACCCCAGCACCAGGCTGATCCCCAGCGCCCAGCGCAGGAGCACTGCGAGCTCGGGCACGCTCGAGCGCTTCCAGCGCGCGAGCGGGCCGACGCCCATGAGGAACAGCGCCGGCGCCATCAGCGGCACGAACACCGCCTCGAAATACGGCGGTCCGACCGAGATCTTGCCGGCGCCGAAGGCGTCGAGCGCCAGCGGGTATAGGGTGCCGAGCAGCACCGTCGCTGCCGCGGCCGCCAGCAGGACGTTGTTGGCGAGAAGAAAGCTCTCCCGGGAAACCGGCTCGAACTCCCCGCCCAAACCTATGCGCGAAGTGCGCCAGGCATACAGGACGAGAGCTCCACCAATGAAAAGGGCGAGCAGCATCAGGATGAAGATTCCCCGCCTGGGATCGACCGCGAAGGCGTGCACCGAGGTGAGCACGCCCGAGCGCACCAGGAAGGTGCCGAGCAGGCTGAGCGCGAAGGCGACGATCGCGAGCAGCACCGTCCAGCTGCGGAAGGCGCCGCGCTTCTCGGTGACCGCGAGCGAATGGATCAGCGCGGTGCCGACCAGCCAGGGCATGAAGGAGGCGTTCTCGACCGGGTCCCAGAACCACCAGCCGCCCCAGCCGAGCTCGTAGTACGCCCAGCCGCTGCCGAGCGCGATGCCGACGGTGAGGAAGCACCACGCCACCGTGGTCCAGGGCCGCGACCAGCGCGCCCAGGCGGCGTCGAGCCGGCCCGAGAGCAGCGCGGCGAGCGCGAACGCGAAGGCGACCGAGAACCCGACGTAGCCCATGTACAGCATCGGCGGATGCAGCACCATGCCGGGGTCCTGCAGCAGCGGGTTGAGATCCCGCCCGTCGGGCGGCGCCGGGAACAGGCGCTCGAACGGGTTCGAGGTGAACAGCATGAAGGCGAGGAAGCCGGCGCCGAGCAGCCCCATCACGCCGAGCACCCGCGCCGTCATGTCCTCGGGCAGGTGCGCGCTGAACAGGCTCACCGCGACCATCCACGCGCCGAGGATCAGGCACCACAGCAGGAACGAGCCCTCGTGGCCGCCCCACACCCCGGCGACGCGGTAGGGCAGCGGCAGCGCGCTGTTCGAGTTCATCGCGACGTAGGACACCGAGAAGTCGTTCGTCACGAACGACCACGTCAGGCAGCCGAAAGCGAACGCGACCAGCGCCGCCTGCGCCTGCGCCGTTGAGCGGGCGAGCGCGCTCAAGCCGGGGTTCACGAGAGGAAAGATCCCCTGGACCAGGGCGACGGCCAACGCCAGCGAGAGTGCGAGCTGTCCGAGTTCCGGAATCATTTGATCACCGTCTTTTGGGCTTTCTCCACGGCGTGCGCCGCCTCGGGCGGCATGTAGTTCTCGTCGTGCTTGGCGAGCACCTCGCGCGCCTGGAACACCCCGTCGGCGCCGAGCGTGCCCTGCGCCACCACGCCCTTGCCCTCGCGGAAGAGATCGGGCAGCGCGCCGCGGTATACCACCGGGATCGCCTTCGCGGTGTCGGTGACCACGAAGCGCACCTCGACGCCGTCGCGCCTGACGCTTCCATTCTCGACCATGCCGCCGATGCGGAACAGGCGCCCCTTCGGCGCCTCGTTCGCCGCCACCTGCGAGGGCGTGAAGAAGAACACCAGGTTCTCCCGGAACGCCGTCAGCACCAGGGCGGTCGCGATGCCGAGCGCCACGACGCCGAGCGCGATGGCGGCCAGGCGCCGCTGCCTCGGTTTCATCTACCGCATTTTAACGGCTAGCGGAGCGCGAGCCGCCAGCGTTCGACCGGGCCGTGCTCGGACCCGGCGGCGCTGGGCATCCGGGAGATGAAGCCGAGCGTGTCGAGCTCGTCGAGCCAGCCGTCGACTTCCTGCCGGGAATGCGAGCGCAGCGCGAGGTAGATCTGTTCGGCGGCGATCACCGACCGGATCAGTCCGAGGATCTGCCGGTAGTGCGGCGGCAGCCCGGAGCGGCGGCTGGCGCGAGCCTCGGATCCCGCCTTGGTCAGAACAAACGTGCGCCGCATGCCCTACATCTACCCCGCCCGCCCCGGGGCCGCCAAGGCATTATTTCCCCTTCCGGGCGCGGCGGGCGAGGAGCGTGACCTCGGCCGCGAGCAGCGCGAAGGTCACAAGGTACGAGCCCCAGATGTAGACGTCGTTCATGCGCCCTCGCGGATCATGCAGCGCAGGCGAGTCAGAGACACGGCGATGCTGTACATCCAGAAGGCCAGCGCCATCAGGATTATGCCGGCGAGCATGGTCGCCGCCATGCTCGGCGCGCGCGTGAAGCTCACCGAGGCGCCCTGGTGCAGCGTGTTCCACCACTGCACCGAGTAGTAGATGATCGGAACGTTCACCACGCCGACGAGCGCCAGCACGCCCGCCGCGCGGTCGGCGCGCCGCGGCTCGTCGATCGCGGCGCGCAGCGCGATGAAGCCGAGGTAGAGAAAGAGCAGGATCAGCTCCGAGGTGAGCCGCGCGTCCCAGACCCAGTAGGTGCCCCAGGTCGGCCTGCCCCACAGCGACCCGGTCCACAGCGCGATGAAGGTGAAGAGGGCCCCGGTCGGGGCGAGCGCCGCGGCCATCATCGCCGACAGCCGCGTATTGAGCGCCAGGCCGAGCGCCGCCCAGAACGCCATCACCAGGTACAGGAACATCGACATCCACGCCGCGGGCACGTGGATGAAGATGATGCGGTACACCTCGCCCTGCTGCGCGTCGGTCGGCGCGACGAAGAAGCCGATATAGAGACCGGCGGCCGTGAGCAGCGCGGCGGCAGCCGCGCACCAGCGCGCGATCGTGCCCGCGAGCGGGAAGAACGTCTGCGGCGAGGCGTACCAGAACCACTTCATTCGAGCGAGATCCTCAGGGCGGCGGCGCTCGCCCACGGCGCAAGCGCGGCGGCGAGCACCAGCATGGCGCCGAGCAGCAGGAGCTGGCCCTGGCCGCCGACGCCCGCGGCCGCCATCTCGACGGCGCCGGCGCCGAGGATCAGGACCGGGACGAACAGCGGCAGCACCAGCAGCGCGAGCAGCACGCCCGCGCCGCGCAGCCCCAGGGTCAGCGCGGCGCCGATCGCGCCGATCATGCTCAGCACCGGCGTGCCGAGCAGCAATGATAGGGCAAGCACGCCGTAGAGCCCGGCCGGCAGGTCGTACTGCAGCGCGAGCAGCGGCGCGATCGCGACCAGCGGCAGCCCGGAAACCAGCCAGTGCGCGAGCGCCTTGGCCGAGACCACCACGCCGAGCGGCGCGGCGCCGAGCGCGAGCTGCTCCAGCGTGCCGTCGGCATGGTCGGCCTCGAACAGGCGCCCGAGCGAGAGCATCGAGGACAAGAGCGCCGCCACCCAGATCACGCCGGGCGCGATCTGGCGCAGCAGCTCGGGCTCGGGCCCGACGCCGAGCGGGAACAGGCTCACCACGATGACGAAGAAGGCGAGCGTCACCGCGACGTCGCTGCGCCGGCGCCAGGCCACCAGCAGGTCGCGGTAGATCAGGCAGCGGATGACGCGCGTCACAGCTGAATCAGCCTCGTTTCATGCAACCCGGAATCCTGGTGCGCGCTGAAGACGACCGCGCCGCCGCGGCCGGCGTGGCTCCGGATCAGCTCATCGACCAGGGAAATCGCGGCGGCATCGAGCGCGGCAAACGGCTCATCCAGCAGCCAGAGCGGGACGTTCTGCGAGAGCGCCAACCGCGCCAGGGCCGCCCGCCGGCGCTGCCCCTGGGAGAGCTGCTTCACGGGTTTCTCGCCAGGGATGCCGAAGCGGGCGAGCGCATCCCCCGCGCCGTCCCGGGAAACACCGGCCAGCGTGCAGGCGATCGCCAGGTTCTCCGCGGCAGTCAACTCGTCCTTGAGGCCGGCGGCATGGCCGATGTGCACCAGGCTGCGCGAATATTCCTCCGCCAGGCTGCGGATCGCCTGCCCCTGCCAGCGCACTTCGCCCGCGCTGGGGGTGAGGAGCCCGCACAGGATCCGCAGCAGGCTGGTCTTGCCGCTGCCGTTCGCGCCGCCGATGCGCAGCAACTCGCCGCTCGCCAGCGAAAAATTCAAGCCATGGAACAGCGCCCGCCCGCCACGTTCGCACGCCAGGTCGGCCGCCTCGAGCATCTAGTTCAGGTCGAGCGCGTAGCGCTTGAGCGCCGAGAGCGGCACGTAGTTGAGCACCTCCTCGTGCGTCGCCTCGAGGATCACGCGCGGCGCGCTGCCGGCCTCCCACGCCTCGATCCAGCGCAGCACGTGCAGGCACCAGCGGTTGCCGTGCTGCAGGCCCCGGAAGCGCATCTCGGGACGCGGGGTCACGAGGTCGTTGCCGCGCGCGACGCTGAACTCGAGGAACTCGCTCGTCACCTGCACGCACACCAGGTGCGCGACGCCGCCCTGGTCGTGCGTGGCGCAGCAGCCGTCGCGGAAGTAGCCGGTGAGCGGGTCGTAGCTGCAGGCGAGCAGGTCTCCGCCCAGGACGTTCTTTTCGCTCATGAGTGGGACGCAATATAGCGCTTGACCGCCTCGGCATCGGGCGCGATCAGCTCGAAGCGCTGCGGCAGGCGCTCGAGGTCGCGCCATTCGGCCGGCCGCTCGGGCGCGCGCCCGAGCGCCTCGACCAGCATCGGCGCGAACTTCGCCGGCGCCGCGGTCTCGAGGCAGACGAGCTGCACCCCGGGCTCGCGGTGCTCGAGCGCGACCTTCACGCCGTCGGCGGTGTGCGGATCGATCATCACCCCGTACTTCCCGAACATCATCTTGATCGTCTCGACGCGGTCGGCATGGGTGCTGCGCCCCGACACGAAGCCCGACTGCGCCACCCGCGGCCAGTAGGGTGAGTGCGACAGGTCGAACTCGCCTTGCGCGTCGAGCCGCCGCCACAGGTCCTTCAGGCGCGCGGCGTCGCGGCCGACCAGGTCGTACACGTAGCGCTCGAAATTCGAGGCCTTGGAGATGTCCATCGACGGGCTGGTCGTGGGCTTCACCTTTTTGCGCACCCGGTACCTGCCGGTGCGGAAGAACCGGTCGAGCACGTCGTTCTCGTTGCTCGCCAGGATCAGGCTCCTGATCGGCAGGCCCATGCTGCGCGCGACATGGCCGGCGTAGATGTTGCCGAAGTTGCCGGTCGGCACCGCGAACGACACCGGATCGGAATCGGTCCGGGTGGCCGCGAAATAGGCCTTGAAGTAGTACACCACCTGGGCGGCCACCCGCGCCCAGTTGATCGAGTTCACCGCGCCGATGCGGTGCTGCGCCTTGTAGGCCGCATCGGCGTTCACCTTCTTCACCACGTCCTGGCAGTCGTCGAACACGCCCTTCACCGCGAGGTTGTGGATGTTCGCGTCCTGCAGCGAGTACATCTGCGCGCTCTGAAACGCGGTCATGCGCTTGTGCGGCGAGAGCATGAACACGCGGATGCCGCGCTTGCCGCGCATCGCGTACTCGGCCGCCGAGCCGGTGTCGCCGGAGGTGGCGCCGAGAATATTCAGGGTTTGGTTCTTTTCGTTCAACACCCACTCGAACAATTCGCCGAGGAGCTGCAGGGCGATGTCTTTGAACGCGAGCGTCGGCCCGTTGGCGAGGCCGAGCAGGTGCAGCCCCGGCTCGAGCGTCTTGAGCGGCGTGATCTCGTTGCCCGCGAACATGCGCGCGCTGTAGGCCCGGCGCACCAGCGCATCCAGCCCGGGGATGTCGTCGATGAACCGCGACAGGACCTGGAGCGCGAGCTCGGGATAGCCGAGCCTTCGCCAGGCGGCCAGGTCCGCCTGCGGGATCGCCTCGGGCAGGAACAGGCCGCCGTCCGGGGCGAGCCCCTCGAGCAGGATCTCGGTGAAGCGCTTCGCCGGCGCCGCGCCACGCGTGCTGACGTAGCGCACTACTGCTTCTTCTGCAGTTCGTTGAACCTGCGGAATTGCTCCGGCGTGGGCTTCTTGTGCGCGAGCTGCTCCATCAATGCGCACAAAAGAACCAGCAACCTCACAGCAGCGCCTCCATGCGGATGCGCGTCACCGCGCCGACGACCGTCGGCAGCTTCTCGATCTTGGCGATCGCCTGGTCGACGTCCTTCTCCACCGCGCGGTTGGTGAGCAGCACGATGTCGACCTGGCGCTCGCCCTCGCCCGGCTCCTTCTGCACCATGGCTTCGATCGAGATCTGGGAATCGGCGAGCGTGCGGGTGATGTCGGCCAGCACGCCCGGCTTGTCCATCACCCGCATCCGAAGGTAGTAGGACGTTTCAATCTCGTTGATGGAAAGTACCTTCTCGTTCGACAGCTGGTCGGGCTGGAACGCGAGGTGCGGCACGCGCTGGTCGGGATCGGCGGTGATGAGGCGCGTGACGTCGACCAGGTCCGCGACGACCGCGCTCGCCGTGGGCTGGCTGCCGGCGCCGGCGCCGTAGTACATCGTCGCGCCGACGGCGTCGCCCTTGACCAGGATGCCGTTCATCACGCCTTCGACGTTGGCGATCAGGCGCCGCGCCGGCACCAGCGTCGGATGGACCCTGAGCTCGATTCCCCGGCTCGCTTTCTTGGTGATGCCAAGCAGCTTGATGCGGTAGCCGAGCCCCTCGGCGTAGCGGATGTCGGACCTGGTCAGCTTCTGGATGCCCTCGCGAAAACATCTCTCGAACTGCATCGGGATGCCGAAGGCGAGCGCGGACAGGATGGTCAGCTTGTGCGCGGCGTCGACGCCCTCGATGTCGAAGGTCGGATCGGCCTCGGCGTAGCCGCGGCTCTGCGCGTCCTTTAGCGCCTCGGCGAAGGCGATGCCCTTGTCGCGCATCTCCGACAGGATGAAGTTCGAGGTGCCGTTGATGATGCCGGCGATCCACTCGATGCGGTTGGCGGACAGGCCCTCGCGCAGCGCCTTGATGATCGGCACGCCGCCGGCGACCGCGGCCTCGAACGCCACCATCACGCCCTTCTTCTGCGCGGCGGCGAAGATCTCGTTGCCGTGCGTGGCGAGCAGCGCCTTGTTCGCGGTGACCACGTGCTTGCCGTGCCGGATCGCCTCGAGCACCAGGTCCTTGGCGACGGTGGTGCCGCCGATCAGCTCGACCACGATCTCGACCTCGTCGCCGCGCACCACCGAGAACGCGTCGGCGACGACCTTGGCCTGGTTTTTGACAATTGATTTCGCCTTCTCGACCTCCTTGTCCGCGACGACCGCAATGCGGATCGCGCGCCCGGCGCGGCGCTGGATCTCGTCGGCGTTGCGGTTGAGCACGTCCCACGTGCCGCCACCGACGATGCCGATGCCGAGCAGGCCTACGTTAATGGGCTTCATTTCTCTTCAGCCGGAACTGCAGGTGACGCTTCACATCGGGCCACTCGGCCGCCAGCACGCTGTACATCACGGTATCGCGGATCGTGCCGTCGCGCCGCGGCCAGTGGTGGCGGATGACGCCGTCCTTCTTCGCGCCGAGCGCCTCGATCGCGCGCTGCGACTTGAAGTTGAAGTTGTCGGTGCGCAGACCCACCACCTTGCAGTTCAGCTTCTCGAAACCGTGCTCGAACAGCAGCAGCTTGCAAACCGTATTCACGTGGCTGCGCTGCCAGCGCGCCGCGTACCAGGTATAGCCGATCTCGACGCGGTCGGCGGCCGGGATGATGTCGTGGTAGCGCGTGCTGCCGATCACGGCACCGCTCTTCGCTTCGATCACCGCCCAGGGAAGCATCTCGCCCGACTTCTGCCCGGCGAGCGCCGCATCGATGTAGGCCTGGGTTTTTTCGGGCTCGGGCACGCTCGTATACCAGAGCTCCCACAGCTTGCCGTCCTTCGCCGCGGCGACCAGGCCGTCATGATGCTTCGCGCTCAACGGTTCCAATCGAACCCCATGCCCCTCCAGCGTCGCGGACTTCGGCTGGATCACGCTGCGCCCCTGAGCAGCCCGTCCTTTCTGAACATGTCGCGGATGCCGCGCACCGCCTGGCGCAGGCGGTGCTCGTTCTCGATCAACGCGATCCGGACGTGGTCGTCGCCGTAGTCGCCGAAGCCGACGCCCGGGGCGACCGCGATCTTCGCGCCCTCGAGCAGCCGCTTGGTGAACTCGATCGAGCCGAGCTTGGCGTAGAACTCCGGGATCTTCGCCCACACGTACATCGAGGCCTTCGGCACCTCGACCATCCAGCCGATGTCGTGCAGGCCCTTCACCATGACGTCCCGGCGTTTCTGATAGGTAAGCTTTATTTTTTCAACGCAGTCCTGCGGCCCCTCCAGGGCGACGATCGACGCGACCTGGATCGGGGTGAAGCTGCCGTAGTCGTGGTAGCTCTTGATGCGCGCGAGCGCGTACACCAGCTCCTGGTTGCCGACCATGAAGCCGATGCGCCAGCCGGCCATGTTGTAGCTCTTCGACATGGTGAAGAACTCGACCGCGACCTCGCGCGCCCCCGGCACCTGCATGATGGAAGGCGCCTGGTAGGAATCAAAGGTGATATCGGCGTAGGCCAGGTCGTGCACCACCAGGATGTCGTGCTGCCTCGCAAGGGAGATTATTTTTTCAAAAAAATTCAAATCGACACATTGCGCCGTCGGATTCGACGGGAAGCCGATCACCAGCATCTTCGGCTTGGGCGTCAGCTCTCTGATCGCGCGCTCGAGCTCGGCGAAGAAATCCACGCCCGGCGTCATGCGCACCGAGCGGATGTCGGCGCCGGCGATGATCGCGCCGTAGATGTGGATCGGGTACGACGGGTTCGGCACCAGCACCGTGTCGCCGCTCTGCAGGCAGGCGAGCATCAGGTGCGCGAGCCCTTCCTTCGAGCCGATGGTGACGATCGCCTCGGAATCCGGGTCGAATTCGACCGCGTAGCGGCGCCGATACCATTCGCAGATCGCCTTTCTCAGCCTGGGGATGCCGCGCGACACGGAATAGCCGTGCGTGTCGATGCGCTGCGAGGCCTCGAGGAGCTTGTCGACGATGTGCTTCGGCGTCGGCCCGTCGGGATTCCCCATCGACAGGTCGATCACGTCCTCGCCGCTGCGCCGCGCCTTCATCTTCAGCTCGTTGGTGATGTTGAAGACGTACGGCGGCAGGCGCTTAATCCTTGAAAACTCACGCATTGTAGAATTCTAGCGTGAAACTCCACGCCTCCGTCCCGAGCGGCGTCAACACGATTACCGGATACGGCGAGGGCTACGTGATGGTGAACGGCGAGCGCAAGGATTCGAGCGTCGTTGTGCTCCCCGACCGCGTCGAGCAATGGGCGGCGAAAGAGTTTTCCAGCCTGACCGCGGATGACTTCGCGTTCCTGGAGAACCTCGGCGCCGAGATCGTTCTCCTCGGCACCGGCCCGCGCCAGCGCTTTCCGCACCCGCGCCTGACGAGTGCGCTGGCGCGGGCGGGAATCGGCCTGGAAGTGATGGACTTGCAGGCCGCGTGCCGCACCTACAACATCCTGGTCGCCGAGGAGCGCAAGGTCGCCGCGGCGCTGCTTTTCGCGTGAGTCTATTTCCCAGATTCAGGACAAGAAGAGTCAGGACTTCCGGCGCGAGCATCAACCTGGTGCTTGGCGGCGACGGACCGCCGGTGCTGATGCTGCACGGCTACCCGCAGACCCACGCCATGTGGCACAAGGTGGCGCCGCTGCTCGCGCGCGACTACACGGTGGTGTGCGCCGACCTGCGCGGCTACGGCGACTCTTCCAAGCCCAGGGGCATCCCCGGCCACGGCAACTATTCGAAGCGCGCGATGGCGCGCGACATGGCGGAAGTCATGGCCGAGCTCGGCTTCCTCGGGTTCCACGTCGTCGGGCACGACCGCGGCGGCCGCGTCGCGCACCGGCTCGCGCGCGACTACCCCAAGCGCGTGCGCACGCTGACGGTGCTCGACATCTCGCCCACGCTGAAGATGTACCAGAGCGTGACCCGCCAGTTCGCCAAGGCCTACTACCACTGGTTCTTCCTCATCCAGAAGGCGCCGCTGCCCGAGCGGCTGCTGCAGGGGCACGTGCCGTGGTACATCCTGGGCCGGCTGGGGCGCGGCAAGAGCGGGCTCAAGCACTTCGACAAGCGCGCGGTGGCCGAATACGTGCGCTGCTTCAGCGATCCGCGCACCATCCACGCCACCTGCGAGGACTACCGCGCCGCCGCGACGATCGACCTGGTGCACGACCGCAAGGACCTGAGAAAGAAGATCCGCATGCCGCTGCTCGCGCTCTGGGGAAAGCACGGCGTGATCGAGGCGCTGTTCGACTGCCTCGCCGACTGGCGCGAGGTCGCGAGCAATGTCCGCGGCAAGACGCTCGCCTGCGGCCATTTCATCCCGGAGGAAAGGCCCGGCGAGCTTCTCGTGGAGCTGCTGCGCTTCTTCAAGCAGAACCCCTAGCGCAAAAAAGCCTTATCAATCAGGCAACAACATCTTTTGCTTGCGTCGTGCGGATTAGTTGTGTTCAATGAAGGCGTTACAGCGCATTGCTCAAAAGGGGCTTAAGAACCTCTGGAAATGCTCGGCAAGCCGGTCCCGGACTTCAGCCTTCCCAGCACCGGCGGCAGCAGCTTCCGACTGAAGGACGAGCGCGGCACGAAGCTCGTGCTGTACTTCTACCCCAAGGACAACACTCCCGGCTGCACGCAGCAGGGCTCGGACTTTCGCGACGAGCACAAGTCCTTCCAGAAAGCCGGCAGCGCCGTCTACGGCATCTCGCGCGACTCGCTGAAGTCGCACGCGAGCTTCAAGGCGAAGATGAAGTTCCCGTTCGAGCTCCTGTCGGACGAGGACGAGACGGTGTGCAGGCTGTTCGGCGTGATCAAGATGAAGAACATGTACGGAAGAAAGATCCGCGGCATCGAGCGCAGCACCTTCGTCGTCGATGCACAGGGGGTGCTGGCGCGCGAATGGCGCGGGGTGAAGGTGCCGGGCCACGTCCAGGAGGTACTGAACTTTGTTAAAGCCCTATGATGTCGAGCCGCCCGCTGTAGACGCAGAACCCGTACCCGCCGTGAAGCCCTCGAAAAAGAAGCCCAAGATCAAGAAGCTGTTCGTGCTCGACACCAACGTGCTGATGCACGACCCGACGAGCCTGTTCCGCTTCGACGAGCACGACCTGTACCTGCCGATCGCGACGCTCGAGGAGCTCGACCAGCACAAGCGCGGCCTGTCCGACGTGTCGCGCAACGCGCGCCAGGCGAGCCGCTTCCTCGACGAGATCGTCTCGGGCGACATCAAGGCCGGGCTGCCGATCCGGACCCGCGACGGCCAGCAGTCGAAGGGGCGCCTCTTTCTGCAGACCGAGGCGATCAACGGCGAGCTGCCGGCGACGCTCGCCTCGGGCAGGACCGACAACCAGATCCTCGCGGTGGTGCGCCACCTGCAGGAGAAGGAGCCGGGCCGCGAGGTGGTGCTGGTGTCGAAGGACATCAACATGCGCATCAAGGCGCGCGCGCTCGGGCTCGCCGCCGAGGACTACTACAACGACAAGGTGCTCGAGGACGCCGACGTCCTCTACACCGGCGTGCGCCCCCTGCCGCGCGACTTCTGGAACACGCACGGCAAGGACATGGAGTCGTGGAAGAAGGAAGGCCACACCTACTACCGGGTGCGCGGGCCGCTGGTGCCGAAGCTCCACCTGAACGAGTTCGTGTACGACGAGTCGGGCGAGCGCCCGCTCTACGCGCTGGTGAAGGAGGCCGCCGGGCGCATCGCGGTGCTGGAAACCCTGCGCGACTACAGCCACGCCAAGAACTCGGTGTGGGGAATTACTGCGCGCAACCGCGAGCAGAACTTCGCGCTCAACCTGCTGATGAGCCCGGCGATCGACTTCGTCACGCTGCTCGGCCAGGCGGGAACCGGCAAGACCCTGCTCGCGCTCGCCGCCGGGCTGACCCAGGTGCTCGACGACAAGCGCTACTCCGAGATCATCATGACGCGCGTCACCGTGCCGCTCGGCGAGGACATCGGCTTCCTGCCCGGCACCGAGGAGGAGAAGATGCAGCCCTGGATGGGCGCGCTGGAAGATAACCTCGATGTCCTGAATGCCTCGGACGAATCGGGCGGCGAATGGGGCCGCGCGGCGACGCGCGACCTGGTCAGGTCGCGGATCCGCATCAAGTCGCTCAACTTCATGCGCGGCCGCACCTTCGTCAACAAGTGGCTGATCATCGACGAGGCGCAGAACCTGACGCCGAAGCAGATCAAGACGCTGGTGACGCGCGCCGGCCCGGGCACCAAGGTGGTGTGCCTCGGCAACGTCGCGCAGATCGACACGCCCTATCTCACCGAGGGATCCTCGGGCCTGACCTACGTCGTCGACCGCATGAAGGGCTGGGGGCACGCCGGGCACGTCACGCTCGCCCGCGGCGAGCGCTCGCGCCTGGCCGACCACGCCGCCGAAGCCCTCTAGGAAAACGCCCCGGAATATTCGCGGCGTGAGGGTGTTTCGCCAACTCGGCGGGGCTTTCTGCTACATTTTCCCGCCTCGCATCCTTCGGAAAAGCGCAATGACTCGCCTTGCAACGATCCTTCTGCTTACCCTGACGTTCATCGCGCCCGCCGCGGCGCAATTCCAGCCCCAGGTCGGCCAGGCCGGCAAGGACGTGATCTGGGTGCCGACGCCCGACGACGTGGTCGAGCGCATGCTCACGATGGCGCAGGTGACGCCGCAGGATTACGTGTGGGACCTCGGCGCCGGCGACGGCAAGATCGCGATCATGGCGGCGAGGAAGTTCGGCGCGCGCGCGATGGGCATCGAGTACAACCCCGACATGGTCAAGCACGCGAACGCCAACGCGCAGAGCGCCGGCGTCGCGGGCAACGGCCCGGGCAAGGCCACGATCCGCCACGGCGACATCTTCGTCACCGACTTCAGCCAGGCCACCGTGGTCACGCTCTACCTCCTGCCCGCGCTCAACATGAAGCTCAGGCCGCAGCTGCTGTCGATGCGCCCGGGCACGCGCGTGGTGTCGCATTCCTTCAGCATGGAGGACTGGGAGGCCGACGAGATCTCGACCCTCGACGGGCGCCGCGCCTATTTCTGGGTGGTGCCGGCGAACGTCATGGGCAGCTGGAACCTCGACGCGGCAGGCCAACGCATGGAGATGGCGCTCGAGCAGACCTTCCAGAAGGTGAGCGGCACGCTGACGCTCGGGCCGATCCACGCCGGCATCCGCGAGGCCAGGCTGCGCGGCACCAGCATCGCCTTCGCCTACGTCGACCCCAAGGGCATGCGGCGCGACTTCAGCGGCCGCGTCAACGGCGCGCGCATGGAAGGCAGCTTCCGCGACGAGAAGGGCGCGGAGGGAAAGTGGAGCGCGACTAAGAAGTAAGTTTCTTGTGGGTTCCGTCGCAGAAGGGCTGCTTCGCGCTGTGCTTGCAGCCGCATAGCCACACCTTCTGCGCTTCGGTCATGGTGAACTTCACCGGCGTGAACCCGGTCGCCTTGTGCGAGCCGTCGCAGAACGGCTGGCGCTTCGACTGCCCGCAGCGGCACCACCAGTAGTCCCCCGCCGCTAGTTCCACGGCGTAGGGTCCCCGCTGCGCGATTACCGGTTCGGCCATCAGAATGCGCGCGGATCCTGGTAATTCTCGAAGCGCGTGAATTGCGCCAGGAAGGTCAGGGTGACCGGGCCGATCGGCCCGTTGCGCTGCTTGAGGACGTTGACCTCCGCGGTACCCTTGTCGGGGGAGTCCGGATTGTAAACCTCATCGCGATAGATCGCGAGAATCACGTCCGCGTCCTGCTCGATCGCACCCGACTCGCGCAGATCGGCCATCTGCGGCCGCTTGTTCGGGCGCTGCTCCAGCGCCCGGTTGAGCTGCGATAGCGCGATTACCGGCGCATCGAGCTCCTTGGCCATCGCCTTCAACGAGCGCGAGATCTCCGAGATCTCGGTCGCCCGGTTCTCGCCCTGAGCGGTCGCGGACATGAGCTGCAGATAGTCGATCACCACCAGTCCCAGCTTGGAGTACTGGCGTTTCAGCCGCCGCGCGCGCGCGCGCACCTCGAGCGCATTGAGCGCGCCGCCCTCGTCGATGAAGATCGGCGTCTCGTGCAGCCTGCCCATCGCCTCCGAAAGATCGCCCCACTCCTTGTCGCTCAGGCGCCCGGTGCGCATCTTGTGCTGGTCGACGCGCGCGATCGAGCCGAGCATCCGCGTCGCGACCTGGCTGGCGCTCATCTCCATGGAGAAGATCGCCACCGGCAGGCCGTTGCCCACCGCGACGTGCTCGGCGATGTTCAGCGCGAGCGCAGTGTTATGCGTGACGACGTCCCCGTCGGTGATGTAGAGACGGTCCGGGTGGCTCACCGAGATGCACTGGCACGGTGCCTCGCGCGTGGCGACGATCGAGTCGATCGTCAGCCGCTTGCGCCGCCTCCACGCCTGCGGCACCCGCGCCTGCTTTTCGGAGAGCAGGAACAGCGACCGGGGCTCAGGATGGGAGATGTGGCAAACATAGGCGGGCAGGCCCGCGATACGTAGCCCCGCCACGCTGGTGAAGTGCGGCTGCTTGGCTGCGATCGAGCACCAGCCGCCGAGCGAGCGGACCAGCTCGGCGACGTCCAGAGCCAGCTGTCGGCTCGATGTGCTAAGGCGAACGCTGCCCCAGCGCTCAACCCAGCCGTCGGTATCGAGCAGCCCGCGCAACAGGTCCAGACGGGCTGGCCTCGAAGCTTCCAGATAGAGCCGCGGGATGAACTTCTGCTCGCTCGCCAACCCCGAAAGGCGCATGCTCTCGAGCGCTACGCGCAGCGGGTTGGCCTGCATCCCCGCCGAACCCGCGACACGCCCGCGATCCTGACGGACGATGCGGTAGTCGTAGCGTTCGCCGTGAGTAACGGTCATGCCGTCTCCAGCCCGCTGCTGCATGAGCCCTAGGATCTGCGGCGAGCCGGTCGAGAAGCGCACGCTTCCGCCGCCGGTAAGGTTGCCGTCGCCGAGCAAGGCGCCCAGGACCCAAGGGTCGACTGGCAGGGGATCCTCGTGGCCGAAGTCGCCCGAGGCGCACTCGATCCACAGCCGGTTGCGGTGGCGCTCGCGGGACAGCAGCTTGATCACTGCCCGGGTGGCGAGCACCCTCGGGGAATCCCAATGACGGGAATTCACGTTCCAGAGGTGCTCCGCGCAGCATTCCGCGCTGCGTCCGTCGGAGAAAGAAATGCGAAAGACCTGCTTCACGCCCTGCGGAAACACGCCGGTGACGATGGAGGGCCGGCCGTCCACGGACGCGAGGGCGTCCCCTACTTCAATCTCTCCCATCGCCTTCCAGCCGCAACGCGTGCGCACGCGCGCATCGAGGGGTTGAGCCTTTCCCATGCTCGGCCGGCCGGCGATGACGACGAGATCGCCGGCCTGCAGGCCGGAAGTCATCTGGTCCAGCTTGACGTAGCCGGTCGGCACCCCGGTCACATCCGACGGGTTGTCGCGGTGGTAGAGGTGATCGATCTTCTCAAACACGCGCGCCAGCACCGGCTTGATCTCGAGCAGGCCCTGGTCGTGGCGCGCGCCCGAGTCGGCGATCTGGAAGATGCGCGATTCGGCCTCGTCGAGCAGCTGCCCGACTTCCTTGCCGCTCGGGTTGAGCGCGGTCTCGGCGATCTCGGTGGCGACCTGCGCGAGCCGCCGCTGCACCGAGCGCTCGCGCACCAGCTCGGCGTAGCGGCGCACGTTCAGGGCGCTGGGCGTGTTCTGCGCGAGCGCGTTGAGGTACGCGGCGCCGCCGGTCTTGTCCTTGTCCTCGCTCGCCTCGATCGACTCCGACACCGTGACCACGTCGGCCGGCCGGCTCGCCTCCATCAGGCGCGCGATGTGGCGCCAGATCCGGCGGTGGTCGTCGCGGTAGAAATCGTCGGCCGACACCAGGTCGGCGACGCGGTCGAACGCCTGGTTGTCGATCAGCAGCGCGCCGAGCAGCGACTGCTCCGCCTCGACCGAGTGCGGCGGCAGCTTGAGCGCTACCAGCTGCGGGTCCGTGCTCTCCTGGCGCGCGACGGGCTGTGCAACGGCCATCTTGTTGTTACCTCCCCGGCCGAATCATAGGAACGCGTGCGACTTTTTCGATTTGATCAGTCGAAACGCACGGCCGGGAAATGCCGGCGCGGCCTGCCGCCGCTGGAAAATCGTCCGCCCCGAGCGAAAAGCGCCCGGCGCGCTGTGGATTGGCTGTGCACAGTGTGTCGATAAGCTGTGAATCATACTGTAGAAAAAAAAAGTAATTTTCTTGACAGCGTCGCGCCCCGGGAACACGCGCGGACAACAGGAAAACCAAGGGCCGCGTTCAGCGGCCCCTGTGGATTAGCTGTGGAAAAGCTGTCAACAGCCTGTCAGCTCTCTCCCAGCACCGAGACTGTGATGGTCACGGCGACGTCGGTGTGCAGCGCGATCTCGATCGGGTAGTCGCCGACCTGCTTGAGCGGTCCCTGCGGCATGCGGATGTTGGCGCGCTCGACCTCGTGGCCCTGTGTCTTCAGCGCTTCCACGATGTCGTAGTTGGTGACCGAGCCGAACAGCCGCCCGTCGGGGCCCGCCTTCTGCGTGATCTGGAGCGTGAGCTTGTCGAGCTTCGCGCCGCGCTCCTGCGCCTTGGCGAGCGCGGTGGCCTGCGCCTTCTCGAGCTCCGTGCGCCGCGCCTCGAACGCCTTGCGGTTCTCCTCGGTTGCGCGCTTGGCCTTGCCGTGCGGAATGAGGTAGTTGCGCGCGTAGCCGTCCTTCACCTTCACCACCTGGCCGAGCTCGCCGAGGTTGGCGATCTTCTCCAGAAGAATGACTTCCATGTCAGTGCAGGTCCGTGTAGGGCAGCAGGGCGAGGAAGCGGGCGCGCTTGATCGCGTCCGACAGCTGGCGCTGGTAGCCGGCTGCGGTGCCGGTGATGCGCGCCGGGATGATCTTGCCGGTCTCGTTGACGAAGTCCTTCAGCGTCTCGACGTCCTTGTAGTCGATCCACTCGACCTTCTCGGCGGTGAAGCGGCAGAACTTGCGGCGGCGGAAGAGGGCCCGCTGCCCCTTGTCCTTCTTGTCCTTGCCGAACTTCCCTTTGCCCTTGCCCTTACCCCTGCGCGGCGGCGGCATGTTGCTCTCCTTCGATGAATTCGATGTGGGTCACGTGCAGGACCAGCTTCTTGGAGCGCTTGCTCTTCGCTCCCAGGAAGCCTTCGATTCTCAAATCCGTTCCTAATTTCATACCCGCAAGCAGTTTCGCCTGCGTCTCGAATGCGATGGCGCTCACCTCGGCCTGGACGGTCCGGCGGCCGCCGGCCTCGTCCTGCTCGGACTCGTGCGCGAGCTTGAATTCCACCGCGGCGATGCCTGCAGGCGTGTAGCGCAGCGTGCCCAGCTCAAGCAGCCGGGCGCTCAGCTCGACCCGGTTCAGCGCTTGCCTCGGCTGGCGGCGCGCCGGTGCCGCGCTCCATCATCGACTTGGACTTCTCTTCGCGCATCATCGGCGAGGGCGCGGTATGCGCCTTGTCCATCTTGATGATGAGGTGCCGCAGCACGGCGTCGCTGAACTTGAACGAGTGCTCGAGCTCGGTCAGCGTCTCGTTGTCGCACTCGATGTTCATCAGGACGTAGTGCGCCTTGTGCACCTTGGCGATCGGATAGGAAAGCTGCCGCCGGCCCCAGTCCTCGAGGCGGTGCACGGTGCCGTTCCTCTGCGCGATCACGCCCTTGTAGCGCTCGACCATCTGCGGCACCTGCTCGCTCTGGTCGGGATGGACGATGAAACAGATCTCGTAATGCCGCATTAAGACCGCCTCCTCATGGGTTAAAGCCGCCCGCAATGCGTAGCGGTGCGGCAAGGAAGGGCGCGGATTATAGCAGCAAAAACTAGCCGAGCGTCAGCCCGAGGCGCGCCGCGGCGATCACGGCTTCGGCGCGCGTCGAGACCCCGAGCGCCATGAAGACCGCGTGCGCGTGCTGCTTCACGGTGTTGGGCGCGATCGCGAGCTCGGAGGAGATGCGCTCGTTGCTGTAGCCCTTGAGCATGAGGCGCAGCACTTCGTTCTGGCGCTCGGTCAGCTCGAAGCCGGCGCGCCGGCGCCGCGGGGCGACATCGATCGCGTCGAGCGCCTCCGGGGGCACATAGGTTCCGCCCGCCGCCACCAGCTTGAATGCCGCGATCATCACTTCCGGCCGGGAGGTCTTCGGGATATAGCCGACCGCGCCCGCGTCGAGTGCGCCCAGGATCGATTCGCGGTCGCAGGTTCCCGAGAGTACGATGAGCGGAAGCTGCGGGAATTCCATGCGGAAGCGGGTCACGGCTTCCAGCCCCTCGTACCCCGGAAGGCCGAGGTCGAGCAGCACGAGATCGGGCGGCACCGACCCCGCCGCGCGCGCGAGACCGGCCTCCAGGGTCGTCTCGGTCACCACCCCGACTTCGCCCAGCGCCTTGCGCAGCATGGCCGGCATGATTTCGTGCACCAGGGGATGATCGTCGATGACCAGCGCGCGCATGGCCCTATGGTAGCTCCGGGGTACGGCCAGTTCTAGAACTCCGTGCCGGGCCGGTGCGCTTTGACACATGATGACGCTATTTCCTGCGGCGCACCGACTCGAACAGGCAGACGCCGGCGGCGACCGCGACGTTGAGGCTTTGCACCTCGCCGCCCATCGGAATCCGGACCAGCAGATCGCAGCTCTCGCGCGTGAGGCGCCGCATGCCTTCCCCCTCGGCGCCGAGCACCCAGGCGATCGATTCCGGAAGGTCGGCGTCGTAGAGCGTCCTGTCGGCCCGCTCGTCGGCGCCGACGATCCAGATGTTGCGCTCCTTGAGCTCGCGCAAGGTTCGCGCAAGGTTCGTCACCATAAGGTAAGGCGTTGCCTCCGCCGCGCCACTCGCAACCTTTGAGACTGCCGGGGTAATCCCCGCAGCCCGGTCGCGCGGCGCGATTACCGCTTTGGCCCCGGCGGCATTCGCCACCCGCAGGCAGGCGCCGAGATTGTGCGGATCGGTGACGCCGTCGAGCACGAGGAGCAGGGGGTTTTGCACGCCATCCAGGACCTCGTCGAGCGTCTGCCCGACATCCTTGATTTCCACCCTGGCGACCACGCCCTGGTGCCGCCCGCCGCCGTAGAAGCCGTCGAGGCGCTTCGTCGGCACCCGCATCACGCGCACCCCCGCGCGCTCGGCGACGGCAACCAGGTCCTTGCCGCGCGCGTCGTTGCGCGTCTCGTCGAGGAAGATCTCGAGCACCGATTTCGCGTCGGCGCGCAGCCGCGCCAGCACGGCGTGAAAGCCGAACACGACTCTCGGCTCGCGTTCGCGCTTCATGCAGGCACGAAATCGATTTTGCGCGTCTCGAGGTCGACGCGCACCAGCTTCACCGTCATGCGGTCGGCGAGGCGAAAGCGCTTGCCGCTGCGCTCGCCGAGCAGCATGTGGCGCGCGGCGTCGAACTGGAAGTAGTCGCGGCCGAGCTCGGAGATATGCACCAGGCCGTCGACGAAGTACGCGTCGAGGGTGACGAACAGGCCGAAGGGCACCACCCCGGTGATCGTGCCCGGGAAGGTGCCGCCGACGTGCTCGCGCATGTAGTAGCACTTGAGCCAGTTCTCGACGTCGCGGCTCGCCTCGTCCGCGCGCCGCTCGGTGTCGGAACAATGGCGGCCGAGCGCTTCCCAGTCGGCTTCGGAATGCTTGTGGCCCGCCAGCGCGGCCTCGATCGCGCGGTGCACGAGCAGGTCGGGATAGCGCCGGATCGGCGAGGTGAAATGCACGTAGGCGTCGAACGCCAGGCCGAAATGGCCGACGTTGCTCGGGCTGTAGACCGCCTGCTTCAGCGATCTCAATAGGATCGTCTGCAGCAGGCCGAAGTCGGGCCGCTTTCTGATCCGCTCGAGGAGCCGGGCGTAGTCCTGGGGGCGCGGCACCTCGCCGCCGGGCAGCTGCAGTCCGAGCTCGGCGAGGAACTCGCGCAGCGCCGCGACCTTGTCGGGCGCCGGCGCGTCGTGCACGCGGTACAGCACAGGCTGCTTGCGGCCAGCGAGGAAGCTGCCGGCGCAGACGTTGGCGGCGAGCATGCACTCCTCGATGATGCGGTGCGCGTCGTTGCGCGCCTCGGGCACGATTCTCTCGATCTTGCCGCGCTCGTCGAACAGCATTCGCGTCTCGAGGGTATCGAAATCGATCGCGCCACGCCGCGTGCGCTCGGCAAACAGCGCCTTGAACAGCTCGTAGAGGGTTTCGAGGTGCGCGGGCGCCTTCCCCGCCGACAGCTTCGCCCAGACCTCGGTATACGTGAGGCGCGCCTGCGAGCGGATGACGGCGGGATAGAACTCGTAGCGCGTCACCTCGCCCTGCGGCGCGATCGCCATCTCGCAGACCATGGCGAGGCGATCGACGCCCGGGTTGAGCGAGCACAGGCCGTTCGACAGCTTCTCCGGCAGCATCGGGATTACGCGCCGCGGGAAGTAGACCGAAGTGCCGCGGCTGCGCGCGTCCTGGTCGAGCGCGTCGCCGGGGCGCACGTAGTGGCTGACGTCGGCGATCGCCACCCACAGGCGCCAGCCCCGCTTTCCTTCCCCGGGTTCGCGCCGTGCGACCACCGCATCGTCGAAGTCCCTGGCGGTCTCGCCGTCGATGGTCACGAACTGGAGCTCGCGCAGGTCGGTGCGTCCATGAAAATCATCTACCCTGTCGGGCAGAGTGCGCGCCTGGGCCAGAGCCTTCCTGGAGAACTCGTGCGGCAGGTCGAACTTGCGCACCGCGATCTCGATCTCCATCCCCGGGTCGGCGTGGTGGCCGAGCACCTCGGCGACGCGGCCCACCGGCTGCGCGTGCTTCGCGGGCTGCGCCACCAGATCGACCGTCACCACCTGGCCGGCCTTCGCCTTCCCCGCCTCGGCCGGCGGCACCAGGATGTCGTGCGCGATGCGCCGGTCCTCGGGAACCAGGAACAGCACGCCGTGCTCGGCGTGCAGGCGTCCGACGATGCGGCGATGCGCGCGCTCCAGCACCTCGACCACCTCGCCGCTCGGCCGCCCGCGGTGGTCGCGGCCGCCGATGCGCACCGCGGCTCGGTCGCCGTGCATCAGCTGGCGCATCTCTGCCGTGGGCAGGAAGATCGAATTACCAGGTACATCCGGAACGAGGAACCCATGACCGTCGGGGTGCCCTTCGACCCGCCCGGAAACCAGCGCGATGCGCTTCGCGACCAGCAGGCTGCCGGCGCGGTTCTGCACCACCTCGCCCGCGCGCTCGAGCTCGAGCAGCGCCTGCGAGAGCGCGCGGCGCGGGATGCGCAGGCGCGCGGCGAGCTCCTCTTTCCCGAGCGGCGCCGCCGCCCGGTTCAGCGTCTGCAACACCTCGTCGCGAAAGTCGCGGTGCTGTTCGCGATTGCGCCGGCGGAGCGCGGTTCTTTTCTGTTTTTTCTTTGACACTTCAGGGACCTGCAACTAAAATCGCGCCTCCCCTGCCGAGGTGGCGGAATTGGTAGACGCACTAGGTTCAGGTCCTAGCGGTGGCAACACTGTGGGGGTTCGAGTCCCTTCCTCGGCACCAGCAGCACGACCTACCGCCGGATTCTACTAGGTGCGCAGCGACTCGAGGTTCTTGAGGCTCGTCGCGGTGGCGCGGCGCCGCATTTCCAGGCTGTAGAGGCGGCTGGCGAAGAGCTCGAGCGCGTCCTGGATCTGCTGCTTGAGGAATTCGGTGCGCTGCTCGCCGCGCGAGAACATCTCCGCGGCGAAATCCTCCACCAGGCGCAGCTTGTCGCGGCAGTAGCGGTCGTCGACCGCCGCCGCCGCCCTGCGGCACAGGTCCAGTACCCGGCGCAGCGCGCGGAAATCGGCCGCCGCCCCCGCGTGGCGCTCGACGATCTGCCTCACTGCCGCCTGGTGGCTGCGCGCCTCGTCGATATCGGGATACATTTTCTTGAGGCTATTGTGCGACCGCGCGGCGCGCGGCGCAGTCGCGCGGGCGGCGATACTGGCGTGCGCGCGGCGCGACACGGCGTCATTGCAAATCGACAGGCGGGCGCGGGCGCCGAATGGACCATCGGCGCGAGGCCGCCCCTGTCGCCCGCCTGATACATAGTCCGGCGGCATATGGCACCGCCTCCCGCCGGCGCATTGATCCTGTGCTTGACTGCGTGCCTGCTCGCGGGCTGCACGGCGCTGCTGCCGCGCTCCAAGGAAGTCACCGCCAGCCCCTGGAGCACCTACCGCGAGGCGCAGGCGACCTTCGACCTCATCACTCCCGGCACGACCACCATCGCCGATCTCAGGGAGATGAGCATCGATCCGGACACCATGCCGAATATCGCGATCCTGAACTACTCCGACGTGCTGCGCCGCTTCATGCTCAACCAGTCGGTGACGCTGTCGGACCTCGACAGCGGCGTGCAGGAATGCGTCAGGGCGAAGACGGTGTGCCGCGGCCTGGAGATCAGCCAGAAGCTGGTGAAACGGCACCGCAACGGCAGCTTCTGGCTCGACGTACTCGGCTTCAAGCGCGAGACGCATACCGAGGGTTTTCGCTTCAACGGCCTGATCCTGCTCAAGGGCGACACCGTGGTCTACAAGCTCACCGGCGGCCAGCCGGTGATCCAGGAGTCCGAGCACACGCAGAACCCGTTCGGTCCGGTGCAGTCGATCGGCAACAAGCTTACCGGCGGCTGGTTATGAGTAGGGGTGACGCTTGACGATGGTCTCGTCGCGGTCCGGCCCGGTGGAGATGAGATCGATCGGCACGCCCGCGAGCGCCTCGATGCGCTGCAGATAGGCGCGCGCCGCCTTCGGCAGCGCGTCGTAGGACCGGATTCCGACCGTGCTTTCCATCCAGCCGGGCAGCTCCTCGTACACCGGGTGGCAGCGCTCCAGCTCCTCGGCGCCGACCGGGAAGATCTCCGAGAACTTGCCCTCGAGCTGGTAGCCGACGCAGATCTTCACCGCCTCGACCCCGTCGAGCACGTCGAGCTTGGTGATGCACAGGCCCGAGAGGCCGTTCAGCTGGATCGAGCGCTTGAGCGCGGCGGCGTCGAACCAGCCGGTGCGCCGCGGCCGCCCGGTGGTGGCGCCGAACTCCTGGCCGCGCTGGCGCAGGCGCTCGCCGATGTCGTCGGACAGCTCGGTGGGGAACGGCCCGCCGCCGACCCGCGTGCTGTAGGCCTTGGTAATGCCCAGGACATAGTGCAGGTGATGCGGGCCGATGCCGGCGCCCGCGGCCGCGGCGCCCGCGACGCAGGAGGAGGAGGTGACGAACGGGTAGGTCCCGTGGTCGATGTCGAGCAGCGAGCCCTGCGCGCCCTCGAACAGCAGGTTCTTGCCCTTGCGGTTGGCGTGGTAGAGCGCGCGCGGCACGTCGGCCACCAGCGGCGCGAAGCGCGGCGCCAGCGCCAGCGTCTCATCCAGGGTCTTCTGGAAGTCCACGGTGTCCTGCTTGTGGAAATTCCTCAGGACGAAGTTGTGAAAATCGAGCAGCTCGCGCAGCTTCGCGGCGAAGCGCTCGGGCGTAAACAGGTCCTGCACCCGGATCGCGCGGCGCGCGACCTTGTCCTCGTACGCCGGGCCGATGCCGCGCCCGGTGGTGCCGATCTTGGCCTCGCCCTTGGCCGCCTCGCGCGCCCGGTCGAGCGCGGCGTGGTAGGGCAGGATCAGCGGGCAGGCCTCGGAGACGAGCAGCCGCGCCACCACGCCGCTGACCCCCGCCTTCTCCAGCTCGTCCATCTCCTCCACCAGCGCCTGCGGCGACACCACGACGCCGTTGCCGATGAAGCAGTCGACGTTGCCGCGCAGGATGCCCGACGGGATGAGGTGCAGCACGGTCTTCTTCCCGCCGATGACCAGCGTGTGGCCGGCGTTGTGCCCGCCCTGGAAGCGCACCACGCCCTGCGCGCGGTCGGTGAGCCAGTCGACGATCTT
>Ga0187892_10003537_pt1 | contig 28351 bp, 24 predicted proteins | sample MA1701073metaG_FD_139345 | JGI IMG/M metagenome (GOLD analysis project Ga0187892, IMG submission 139345) | Bio-ooze microbial communities from a basaltic lava cave in the Kipuka Kanohina Cave System on the Island of Hawaii, USA - MA170107-3 metaG ... | reverse complement strand
GGGGTGCTGGACGCGATGCAAACGCTCAAGGAGGCGGGGGTCGCCAAGGCCTTGGGATTCGTCGGTATTGCTCGCCATGATGTCATACGAGAGCTGTTTGCCGATGGCCGCTTAGAGACGGTCCAACTCGTCACCAATATCTTATGTTCAGAAGGAGAGATGGGCGCACGCGGGGATGCCCCATACAGAGATCATGGGGAGATGGTCCGGCTCGCGCAGGCTGCCGGGTTCGGTGTTTTTGGCATTCGACCGTTCGCCGCAGGGTCGCTGACAGCGGCGATCGATCGCACCTTGCCTACAGAGCATCCGGTCGTCCGCGACTTTGCACTGGCGCAGCAACACCTGAGCTTTCTTGCGACTGAAACCTCTTCGTCATTATCCGTGGTTGCAATGCGCTACGTGCTGAGTCTGCCCGGCGTGAGCACTGTGGTCACGGGAGCCAAGAATCGTACGGAACTGGCCGAGGCAGTTGCCGCCGCGGCGGCTGGTCCGCTGCCCTCGACGCTGATGGAACGCATTGCGACGCTCCAACGCACGGTGTTAACGCAGCGGCAATAAGACGGTCGGATTGATCGATTCGACTTTGATAAATAGGAGGACAGAAAAGCAAATCGTTATGGTCGGACACACCTTGCAAAGGATAGTGAGCCTCCTGGAGACGCTTCAGCGTCCGGGCCGGTTCGTATCTTCTTTCGCTGAGTATGTGACAGTGGTACAAGAGAGACGGGGAAAGTGGACGCGAGGTGTGAGTCCGTTCTCCAATATCGACTTACAGTCTGCTTCGTGACAACGTGCTTGCAGATTTGGACTCAGCCTCAGAACTCAGCGCTCAGTACTCGGTACTGTACTCACTGGCTCCCGCTTTATTCACCTTAACTGAAGAAGGAGGATACGTTTATGCCGCTCTATTTAGACGAAATCTATTTCAACGTGAACAGCCCGGAGGACGCCAAGAAAGGCCTCGCGCTCATCCAGAATGCGCTCAAGAATGGCTTCCCCCCCGGAGTGACCCTCAAGGCTGGGCCGTGGGGGTCGAATGAAGAAGCCAAAATTGTGCTCATCCTTGACATCCAGGACCATACGCTCACCTTTGATGGGTTTGCCAAAGCCGTGAGTTCGGGTCTGGTTGCCAAACGCCGACTGACACCGCTCGTGGAGTGGAGCGCTGTAGAGAAAGCCATCGGTTGAGACACGTCTCTTAAGAAGCTGTTGAAAACCCCTCCGTCCACCCTTCGACAAGCTCAGGGCGAACGGAGGAACCTCCGGAATCGGTGAGCATTTCCCGTTCGTGCTGAGTCCTTCGACAAGCTCAGGACAAGCTCTGTCGAAGCACGGTTTCGCTTTTTTGCACAGCCTCTAAGGAATTTATCAACAGCCACATCGGTCTGTCCCTGACTGCCCTTCTTTCTGGGAGTGGCAGATTGCCTTCCACGCTTCCATGCGGAAATCTGAATACACGGGCGTCATGCCCACGCAGGCGGACATTCAGAAAAAGAGCATCGCTCTCCGTATTTTTGTAATCCAGCCCCCAACACCCTGCCCCGAGCCCTCAGATTGTAATCGGTAACTCCACCACAAATGTCGTGCCTTGAGTAGGATCGCTGCGGTATGAGAGCGTTCCCCCATGTGCAGAGACGATCTGTTGCGCAATCGTTAACCCAAGCCCCGTGCCTTGTGCTTTGGTCGTCACAAACGGTTCGAGAATGTTGACTCCGGGCGGAATGCCCCTCCCTGTGTCCCCGACCTCAACGTACACGCGCCTTCCGACGTTTGTCGCTCTCACGGTCAAAGTGCCTCCGTGCGGCATAGCTTCCACGGCGTTCTTGGATAAGTTGAGAAACACCTGTCGCAGTTTTTCGGCGTCCGCGAGAATGACAGGCAAATCTGGGGCAAAGAATTGCTCGACGCGAATCCCTGCCGTCATATACGCCTGGGCCTCTGCTGCCAGAAGATCAGCCATCACTGTGGTCAAGAGAATAGGTTTCAAATCAAGTGTCTGACGCCGAGCCAGTACCCGGAATTCGCCCAACAGTTGTGTGAGCCGCCTAATCTCCCCGGTTAAATTCTGTAATGTGGTCACCGACTTCTCGTCGATCACCTCTTGCTGTTTGGCGAATTGCCGTTCTAACAGTTGAGCAGCTATAGACATGCTATTAAGTGGATTGCCAACCTCGTGGGCAAAGATCGCGGCGGTCGTCCCAATTGCTGCCAGGCGTTCACGTTCCATCAATTGTTCCTGCAGTCGAACTTTCTCGGAAATATCGCGGATGAGAGCACCGTAGCGCACCTCATCCCCAGTCTGAATTTCTGTCACGGAGAGTTCGATCGGAAACACCTCCCCGTTTTTCCGCTTTGCCGCCACGGTCCGAATACGACCAATAGCTCGACGTTCACCAGTTCGTTCGTAGCGTGTAACATAACCGTCGTGTTCGCTTGCATAGGGTTCAGGCATGAGCATTTGCAGATTTTGCTCGAACACCTCAGCATGGGGGTAGCCAAAAATCCGCTCCGCCGCGGGATTGAAGAGGGTAATGCGACCGAGACGATCAATGGTGATGACCGCATCCTGGGTCGTGGTGACGAGGCTGCGCAACTGCTCTTCTGCCTGTTTCCACTTGGTAATGTTTTCGTGACTCACGAGGAAGCAAACCCCACTTGCGCTGTCAAAGCATGTGGCATGGACGACAAACCAGCATTGTTCCTGGGGGCTGTGGCACGCATACTCGAAGTCGAACTCCTCGCGTTGGTGGGTCATCACCTCACGGATCCCGTTTGCCACCACCGAGGCGTGTTCTGCGTCGGCACTGTGAGCTGCCTCACAGACTGCAAAATAATTGAGACCCACACCGTAGTTCGGGGTCAGCAAGTGATGAGCATCGGCGAAACGACACCACGCTTGGTTGACAGCGATAATAGTTCCCGTGTTGTCGAGGATAGCACAGTGCGCTGAGAGGGCATCAAGGACAGCATAGGGTGAAAGCTCAGTGTGCTCTGACATCTCCAGTGTTGTATGGGTATGAGAAATAGAGGTCAAGCAACTAAGGTTAAATTCCACCGATTTCCCGCCGATACTAAAACTGAGCCCGTCGAAAAGGACGCTGGCTTTGAGGAGGGCCGCATGGCCGATTTGGGTTTTACACACATTGCGTTACCAGTGCAGAACATCGAAGCGAGTGTCGCGTTCTATGCCAAGTATGCGCGTATGCAGGTTGTGCATCGCCGCACAGACCACACCAGAGGTTCCGATGTGGCCTGGATTAGTGATCGAACACGACCCTTTGCGGTCGTGTTGGTGGCAACTCCCAATGCCGATCACCCGCCATTTCCGCTAGCACATCTTGGAGTGGCGTGCGCAAGTCGGGACGAAGTGGACCACCTGTGTCTCCAGGCGCGGTCTGAGGGATATTTGTTGTACGAACCAAGGGATGTGAGTCCTTCAGTAGGATACTCTGCCCTGTTGGTCGATCCAGACGGACATACCCTCGAATTGGCGTTTGGCCAAGAAGTTGCCCTTGCAGTTGAAGCCGCCTGACCTCTCCGATTGTTTCAGCCTGCATTGTTCTCAGCTGACAATATCCTTCACCTGTCATCTTCCACCCTCGTCGTGTACCTGTTACATCGTTAGCATGCGCGCGTTTACGTCCGCTCGTTACACCGTGTCGTTGGGGAATCACTCCTACCCAATGGACAAGTATCGCCTAGTGCCGGAGCGCCTCGTTGCTGAAGGAGTTCTCGGCAGCGACGAATTGGTTGAACCTGAGGCAGCACCGCTGGAAGATGTTCTCCGCGTTCATTCGCCAGAGTATGTGCACGCTTTTGTGGATGGGGCTTTAGAACGAAAGGCGTTGCTCCGCCTTGGTCTTCCATGGTCCGAGGAGTTGGTTCATCGTGCCTTCGCGGTTCTTGGGGGAACCTACGGTGCTGCACGGGCAGCATTGGCAGACAGAGTCGCTGCGAATCTGGCTGGGGGAACCCATCATGCTTTTGCCGATCATGGCGAAGGCTACTGTATCTTCAATGACCATGTAGTTACATTGCGACGGTTACGGGCGGAAGGTCACGCCCGACGGTTTCTCATCATCGACCTCGATGTACACCAAGGTAACGGGACTGCCGTGTTGTGTCGCGACGATGAGGAGGCGTTTACCTTTTCAATGCACAGCGAGAGTAACTATCCTGCTCGGAAAGAGCGGAGTTCCTGGGACATCGGCCTTCCTGATGGGACCACCGATGAGCAGTATCTGAATGTGTTAGCACGGGCCCTGCCACGGTTGCTCGAACAACTCACCCCAGATGTCATCTTGTACCAAGCCGGAGTGGATGTGTTAGCTGGTGACCGCTTTGGAAAGCTAGCACTGACGATGGCTGGCGTTGCTGAGCGAGATCGGCTCGTGTACGCCTTTGCGCGACGTGCAGGCATCCCTCTCGTTGTGACCCTCGGCGGCGGCTACGCACGAGACCTCAGTCGTATTGTTGAAGCGCATTGTCAGACGGTGAGGATTGCAAGCGAGGGGTGAAATCGAAGCTCTAAATCGAACCACACGACAGTGGCACCCGGCCTACTAAAGCCGCTCGTCCTGAGCGTAGCGAAGCGAAGTCGAAGGGCGTCGAATCAGGTCCTTCGTATACTTCGACTTCGCCCTCCGGGCTACGCTCAGCATGAGCGGGAAAGTATCACCCTGTGGGTGAGGGAGTGTACGAATCTTCTGTGGTTCGATTTAGGCTGCCTTTACTCTACTCGCGGCAATTCCTCTCCCAACACTAGCCGTGAGAGAAATGCGCGTAACTCGTTATCCGACAGTCCGTGAGCGGTAGACGTTGAGAACAGCAGCGACACTTGCTGGGCTTCCGGAGAGAGTTCTGCCATGCGAGTCTGTGCTTGTGTCCGTACGAGCGGGCCGAGCAGTCGGGCAAGCTCGGAGGTAAAGCGCGCGGCCAGCAGTAATCCTTCTCCGGCACTGCGGATTTTTGCTAACGATGCACGGAACGCGACGACCATCCCCGTGTGCAGGGAGATTTCTTTGCCGGATTGGGCCCACAAGTTGCCCTGAACTCCTCCCCACACGAGTGTCAACTCGTCCATCACCGGCCACAACGCTGACCGTAGTAGCGGTGTGCTCTCAGTGGCAATTAACCGTACCAAGACTGCCTTCCATTCATCTGACAGTCGGGTCGGACCACGGAGAGAAGAGGGTAGGGGTAGCCCCAAGCGTTCGATGATTTCACCAGTCGTGTCGAGAAGAAGATGATCCTCCACCGACTGGCCGAGCATGGTTAAGCCAGCAATATACTGTTCACGACCCTCTTCCAGACGCTTGGTACGTAGGGCGTAGGCATTAATTGTCAGGTCCGGACGATAGTAAATCCGCCCGCGGTCGTACACTTTTTCAACTCCGTTCCGCAGTTGCACGCACGTCTCCCGAGTCGGAAAGAACCGTTCGTGCGGCGCTGGCCTCCAGTCAATCGTCGTTTCCGTCATCGCCAGTTGTACGGCACGGTCTTCGGCATTCTGGGTGAACCGTTCACGAGTGGGACCAGGCTCGCCACTGTAACGGAACGACTCACACAACGTGGCAAACAAGCGCTCAGTCGGATACGGCCCACGGTAGCGGATAGTGGTTTTCTGTTGGTCTTGGCCGAGTAATGCTAACACATTGAGAATAGTCGAACCGCCGCCAACAGGAAGGCTCGTGGGAGTGTCGAGCGGCGGCAGGAAATCGAGGTCTTCGTAGGTGACCGAGGCAAAAATCGTCAGGGTGTGGTCAATGACGAATCCGTGCTCACCGGCGAGCAGGACGACACTATCCGAACGCCCCCAGCCCAGGTGTGAAGCCGTGTCGCGAAGAATACCAAGAAAACGTCCATCAAGCCCTCGCACTTTGAAGCGGGTCAGCGTTCCTTCCGGTGTCCAATAACAGAGCAAGAGCAGTTTCCCTCGGCGATCAAAGGTTGCCAACCGTCGCGAAAATACTTCTCCCATGCAGGACGGAATGAAGAGAGTCAGCGTCCCATTTACAGTGCAGCTTGCAATCGGCTGGTCTCCGATATCGAAAGACGTACCGCGCGGTTCTGTCCGTTGCGTCGTGTGAGGAAGTGTCGTCCTGAGGGCAGCGACATGGTTTGCTACGTCTTCCTCACCGGCCAAGGCAGCCAGCGCAGCGGTTATGCTGTCATGTGAAAAGTTAGCAGGCATGTTATCCCGGTCTCATTTGCAGCCCGGCAATCTGCTGCGGAGACAAATATCGTGAGAGCACTTCTAGTGAAGCATCCCGAAGGGCAGCCACAGAATCGAATCCTGCCGCCACTAGCGCACGAATCTCATCACGACCAAGACCGGGGAGCTGGGCACGAGCAAGCGCGAGCCCTGAGGCGTCGACGCCAAACTGGACACACTCTGCCAGCTCGCTCAAGCGTTTCGCCCCCGGCCAGCCCATAACTTCAGCGACCTCGGCAGCGGCGTCAGCGAGCCAACTGACCTCTTCGGTCTGTGCTTTGATGGTTCCTGCATAGCACTGATAGCGACTCTCTAGTCCGGAGAGTTGTTCGCCTTTGACCCACCCGGACAGGAGTAACGCCAGTTTCACTGAGCGCACTTCCTGCGCCGTCGGCAACATTCTGGCGTTCAGCAAGTGCCCGAGTTCCTCTCCCGACGCCTCGCCGCTCTCCTGCGCCCATTCGTTGAGTTTGCTTTCGTATACCCGACTGCGATGCTCAATGTTTGACAGTGGCAGATACATCTGTTTGCCATCTTCGGTCAGACTGAGTAGATAGAACAGTTCGAGTTCTGGGACCTCACGGCCACGGGCGGTCTCGAAAAATCGTGCCAGCTTTACGGCCGTCACGGCGCGGATGCCTTTCCGGGCTGCGGTTTCCCCTAATGTAGTGGCTTCGAGACGCCCATCCTCACCAACCGTAATCAACTGGGCACGGACGAGAGCCTCGACTGCTTTCTCAACTTCGGCGGACAAACCCGCACTCTTTCTCCGTTGCTGAAACCCCAGATACGTCAGAGCAAAAAAGGCCTGTAGCTCCTCTTTGCTAGTACAGATTTTTGAGGCGATCACATTGATGACCCGATCGATCAGGCCAGTTTGTCCAGGGGCGGGGGTAAACTGTTCCTGCTCGCCCATGACATAGCCGCGCCAGAGGAGGTCGGCTTGAAATTGGTTGGTAGCGATCAGAATGGAACGACCGAATTCTTCATGGAAGCCCAGGCGACCGGCACGCCCGGAGATGTTCTCGTATTCTGCCCACGCAAGAGGGACTTCGAGAGCAGCACCGGTGCGTTGATCCGTATCCCATTTCACCGCTTCGAGAAACACGGTGGAGGCCGGGAGGTTTACGCCGAACGCAAGCGTCGTCGTGCATGAAATCACGCGTAGTGATCCTTGACGGTAGTGAGTTTCGACTACACTCCGCTCTTCGGGAGTCAGATCGGCATGGTGGAAAGCAACCCCACCGCGGAAGGCGGTCTGCAATTGGGTTTTGAGCGCCGTTTCCTCCAGCGGCTCAAGCGCGGCCAGCGCTTCGTGAGCAGGGGAGAGTCCCAACGTTTCTGCCAGCGCGAGCGCGCACTGCACGGTGTCGCGCTTGCCCTTGAGAAAGATGAGAAGCTGTTCTCCTTTCTCTACGAAGTGTTTGACATTGGCAAACAGCACAGTTTGCGGATTGTCCGCATCCACTGTAGCCAGTTGTTCTTCGCCTTCTTCACCACTGTTGTAGGTGCGGTAGCGGAAACGATCCCCCAGCACGACGCCGCGATACAACTCTACAGGGCGCTCCTCTTGAAACAGCAAATCAGCTTCAAGCCAGTCCGCCACTTGCTGGGCTTCTCGCAAGACTGCTGACAAGCCGAGAAGCTGCGGGCGTGGAGTTGAGCTGAGTAATTTGGTCAATGAGAGTTCAAGCCCCGGACCACGCTCCGGATCGCCGAGCATCTGTAATTCATCGACGACCACGAGGGCAACCGTGCGCAAAAGGTGGGGTTGCCGGACCAGCAGTTGCGAGAGCTTTTCATACACCAGCACGGCGAGATGAAAATCACCGTGCTCGATGTCACGGTCGAACTCGCGTCGGTCGCGGGTTGCGACGACGACCTTCACGCCGTAGGTGCCATAGCGGGTCAAGAAGGTCTGAAACTTCTCTTCTGCTAGCGCACGGAGCGGTGTGAGGTAGAGCACGCGTTTCCCGGCAAAGGTCGCACGCATCGCCGCCATTTCTCCGACAAAAGTTTTTCCTGAAGAGGTGGGGGAGGAGATCACCAGACTCCGACCTTCAAAGAGGTCGTACCGTTGCACGGCGGCTTCTTGGACAGGCAGGAGAAACTCACCTTGTTGCTGTTCCCAAATTTGTAGCAGCGTATCAGGCAGTCCGTATTTACGTAAATCGCGAATGCGTCGCACGAGTATTACTCCTGGGCCGTATGGTACCAGCGCGACCCGAGTGACGAAAGTAGCGTAGGCGTTCGGCAGACATGTCGCCTGCCCTGCTTTCTCCACTCTACCGTTTTTTTACATTTCCCAGTATAGTACCCTCATGTTACCCCCTCGCCGTCGATTGCTCCTGTGCCTGTTTATCATCGCTGGCGTGCTCGTCAGCGTGCCAACGTTTGCAGAAAACAAGCGGACACAGCGTTCAAATAGAGCCCCCAAGAAGCCCGTAGCCGCAGCGCCGACGCCAACAAAAACTCCACCGTTGGTGTTTGCTTCGGGTGAAACCCTAGCCTATACGGCGACGTTGAATGAATTACCTGCCGGTGATGGAGAGTTGCGACTCCGCAAAGAGCAGCAAGATGGACGCGAGGTGTATCGGTTTACTGCCCAGGCCCGTTCCAACGAGTTGGTCGATTACCTCTATCAACGACGCGATGCGGCGGAAGCGCTCTTTACGGCAACGAACTATGCTCCAGTATCTTTTTGGGTGCGGTCGACAGAAAACGATCGTCAACGTGAATACGGCGTCGAGTACGATCCCCAGACCCAACAGCTCATTGGTCGGGCGACGCGACGGAATCGAACGAAAGAGCGCATGCTCCCGGCAGGGGCGGTCTATGACCCGGTGTCTGCCCTCTATCTGTTACGCAGTCGCAACTTTCTTCCGGGAGCGACGCTGGAGGCTGAGGTGTTTACCGGCAGGGGGCATTATCGAGTCCTGGCACAGGTAGTGGGAAAGGAAACCGTTGAACTGAGCAGTGGGCGTCGTTCCGCGATTCGCCTCCATCCGGAAGTCTTCTCGTTAGACAAAGCTTCGCCGGAGAATCTGCTTCCGTCAGAAACAACGCTGTGGGTGACGACTGACGCGGCTCACACGCCACTCAAGGTGGAGAGTTATCTGCCGTTTGGTTGCGTGGTCGTTGAGTTGAATGAGCAGGCAGAACAATCGACCCAACCTAAGAAGTGATCCTCCCTCCCAAACCTACGACAAAGACGCGAACCAGGGCGTGGAGGTGGCGACGGAACGCGGTTTGAGTGGGTGACGTCGCTCCATACGTACTAAGCCCCGACGCGCTGCGGATGAGCAGCTCGGCTGCTGAGGTGGGATCAAGTCCGACCTCAGCGAGCCGCAATTCTTTGGCGGCAACTGCGGTGGCGATGGTCTTCGTGAGTATGCGGAGATAACGCTGATCCGCCTGGGCAAAGAGATCGGCGCACAGAGAATTCTTGGCATCAATCAGTTCCCGTACATGTGCAGACTGATGCATCAGGTCAAAGAAATAGCCGAATTTCGCTTCTACCATCGCACGCAGGCACAACTCGATTGGAGTAACGGTCTCGGCGGCCTCTTCTGCGTGCGCGAGGACATGGTCGAGCAATTGCTGAGATAACGCACGGAAGATCTCTTCTTTGCTTTTGAAGTATAAATACACTGTGCCCTTGGCAATTCCCGCCTCTTGCGCGATGTCGTCGATCGAGGTGCGACGATAGCCGTAGTGGCCGAAGAGTGTACGTGCTGCGGCCAGAATCGCTTCATGTTTCTCTCGCAGTCCAATAGTATCTTTAGGTGACATAAAAAAATAATTTACTATGACTAAATGACCAATTGACTTTATTTGGTCATTTAGTACAATCTCCGCCCAGCAAACGCAACCCCGTGCGTTCACCTTGTCCAAAGGAGTTGATATGTCACTTGTGCAATCTACTGAGCAACATTCGCCAATCGTGGACCTTTCCCCGCCGCCCGTGGCCGAGTTTAACCCCCTCCTCCCAGAGTTTATTGCCAATCCCTATCCGTTCTACCATCAGTTACGGGCCGAAGACCCCGTCCATCGCAGCACGCTCTTGCCCGATTCGTGGATGCTCACGCGCTATACAGATGCGGCAGTGGTACTGCGTGATCCCCGCTTTGGGCGGCAAGATGCCGAGCGATTTTTTCGGGAGCGGTTCGGCTCCGGTCCCCTCGTTGATGTTTATACGAAGTGGATGTTATTCCGCGACCCCCCAGATCATACACGGTTGCGGACCTTGGTGAGCAAAGCGTTTACTCCACGAGCGATTGAGAATCTCCGTCCCCGTATCCAGGTCCTGGTTGACGAACTCCTTGGCGCAGTGGAGTTGGCGGGGCAGATGGATATTATGGAGGCGATTGCCTATCCGCTTCCCGTGCTGGTGATTTGTGAAATGCTCGGTGTTCCCGCCCAGGATCGTAACATTTTCCAAGCGTGGTCGGGAGATGTCGCCCGCACGCTTGATCCTATCCAGACGCCGGAGACGGTTGAACGCGGCCATGCGGTTGTTGCGGCTATGTGCGACTACTTTCACGAACTGATTGCCGAACTGCGAAAGAATCCACAAGACAACCTCCTCAGTGCGATGATTGCGGCGGAAGAGCAAGGCGACCGGCTGTCGGAAGAAGAACTGCTCGCCAATTGCATTTTGCTCTTCTCTGCGGGACATGAAACGACCGTGAATCTGATTGGCAATGGGATGCTGGCCTTACTCCGTCATCCCGGCGAACGCCAAAAACTTCAAGAAAATCCCGCCCTCATTCCGAGTGCGGTCGAAGAGTTCTTGCGTTACGAAGGCCCGGTGCAGATTACAGGTCGTAGTGTCCCTGAAGGCATTGAGATTGGCGGGAAGCGAATCACCCCTGGAGAGCGTGTATTCGTGATTCTGGCGGCGGCGAATCGCGACCCTGCGCAGTTTGCGAATCCGGACCAGTTAGACATTACCAGAAATGACAGTCGTCATCTGGCCTTTGGCTATGGGATACACTTCTGTCTTGGTGCAGCGCTCGCGCGACTGGAGGCGCAAAGCGCGATTGGTACAATGATCCGACGCTTGCCGCACCTGACGCTCCAGAACGAAACTCCTCAGTGGCGGCCGGCCTTCACCTTACGCGGCCTACAGACACTGCCGGTGACATTCTGAGGATACGAAGCGGAAAACGTCAAGTATGAGAGGACGAAGCTTATGGCGAACACTGCGTTGATTACTGGTGCGTCTACTGGCATTGGTTATGCGTTGAGCCGCCGGTTTGCTGCTGACCGGCATAATCTGATCCTCGTGGCTCGACAAGAACAACGACTCAATCAGGTCGCAGATGAATTGCAACGAGAATTCGGTGTTGCTGTGAAGGCACTGGTGGCGGATTTGGCACGTCCAGAGGCTCCGCAAATGATCTTCGATACAATCCGTAAGGATTCCCTCCAGATTGAGTATCTGGTGAACAATGCCGGGATTGGTCTCGGTGGGAAGTTTACGGAAACCGAGCTAGCAACCGAGCTAGCCATGATGCAACTCAATACGGGCACTCTCGTGCACCTCACGAAACTCTTCTTGCCGGACATGCTGGCGCGACGATCCGGCCGCATCATGAATGTGGCATCAACCGCCGCTTTTCAGCCAGGTCCGTTGATGGCGGTGTACTACGCTACGAAAGCTTTCGTGCTGTCCTTTTCCGAGGCGATTGCCAACGAACTCAAAGGCAGTGGTGTCACTGTGACCGCCCTCTGTCCTGGTCCAACCGAATCCGAGTTTCAGAAACGTGCGCATATCGAAAACACCCGTCTCATCAAGGGCAAGTTGATGGGCTTGATGACTTCTGAGGAAGTAGCCAAGGTTGGTTACCAAGGGTTCATGAACGGCAAACGTCTGGTGATTCCCGGCCTGATCAACAAGCTCGGTGTGCAGTCCGTCCGCATTTCTCCGCGCGCTGTTGCCACCCAGGTCGCACGGCTGATGCAGGAGAATCGCTAAGGTGCGGGGTCGCTTTCCAGCACAGTCCGGCGCATGCGCGGAATCAACGTCACCTGAAACTGATCGAAATTTTCTAGCCCAAGGCGGTGCAACTCCTCGTAGCAAGTAGTCAGCCGCGCTACGAACTCCTGCAACTCAACGCCTAGAAATGCCGGCTGGTACGGAGTAATCTTCTCCAATCCGTCATGCAGCAGGGCCAGCGCACCATGGAAGTTGCGACGTTCGAGATGGTAAAAAGCGACGGCAACCTGAATAAGCCCTTGAAGAAAGCGACGGGCATCTCCACTTTCCTTGCGCCACTGGATTTCCAAGACTTCATGCACCTCGAAGAACAGGTGGTGATTAAACAGGAGTGCTGCTTTCTTGAGCGCCGTCTCGCGTTCTGAAGCTGGGTGCTCTGTTTTCCATTCCTCTAATGCTGCAACATAGCATTTGAGTTTTGCCGTAACTTCTGCCTGCTCCGATTGAAACTGTGGAACGAGGGTTCCCGTTCGAGCGTGAAGAGCAGCAGAGGGAACTGTTGCGTCCAGGGCTTCAAGCAGCAGTTCGGCGAGGAGATCACGGGTTGCAAGTTTCATGAGGCTAACTCGACGATGGTGGCTCCTCCACCACCTTCCGCTCGTGAGGCCTCGCTAAACGACGCGCAATAAGGAGAATCGGCGAGAAACTCACGCACGGCCCGTCTGAGCGCTCCAGTCCCCATGCCGTGAATGATGCGGACGCTTGACTGACGATCGAGGATCGCCCGGTCTAAAAACTCTTCGAGCCGTGGCAGCGCTTCGTGAACCCGCATGCCCAGCAAGTTCAGTTCTGGCAGTGCTGTTCCTCCACTACGGTCGATCATCACTCGTGGTGATTGCTTCGGCTTCTCACTGGACTTGCGGATCTGTTCTATGGGCACTTCAAAGGTCATTCCTCCACGACGAATGCGTGCGCGAGTGCCTTGCACCGCCACCAACTCACCACGAATCTTTCCCTCCTGCATTTCGACTGCGTCGCCAACCTGTGGTGGCACAAATTTCTCTCCTGCCGCGGGTTGCAGAGTTTGCTCCTTTGCCGCAATGGCTTGTCCTTGTTCATACAGAAACTTGGCCAATTGCTGCCGGGCGTGGGGTCGGGCTGCACGCAGGCTTGCCAGTACTTCTCGCCCTTCTTCGCGGACACGACGGACAAGATGCTTCACTTCGACCAGTTCTTCCTGCCACAAGCGACGTTTCTTCTCCTCCACGTCGGTTAGGATTCGTTGTTGTTGCGCCCGGAGAGTCGTCACTTCCTCCCGCTCGCGTGCGAGCTGGACTTTCTCATGTTCGAGCTCCCCTCGCATTTCTTCTAACTGGGTGATGGCTTGCGCGAGTTGCCGCTCTTCGACCGAGAGTGTTGCCTCTGCCGCTACACACACTGCTTCCGGCAATCCTAATCGTCGCGCCATTGGTAACCCTAAGCTTTGCCCCACTGTGTCGTACAACAACTGGTACTGCGGAGTGAGCGTGTCGAGATCAAAGGCAACAGCAGCGACCTGGTAGGCTCCATCGGCCAGGGCGAAGAGTTTGACTGGCGTTAGATGCGTAGAAGCGGCCACGTGCACTCCGCGCGCTTTCAGATGAATCAGTAACCCACAAGCCAGGGCTCCACCCTCGATCGGGTCAGTCCCACCGCCGGGTTCATCAAACAAAACCAACGCTGGAGCGACGAGTTCATCAAGGATCTCCGCGACATTGCGGACGTGAGCAGAAAACGTGGATAAGCTTTGTTCTAGTGATTGGGCATCACCGATGTCGGCAAAGATACCAGAGAACAACGGTAGCCGACTCTCTTCTTCAGCGGGGATCAGGAGGCCACTTTGCGCCATGAGGCACAGGAGTCCCAACGTCTTGAGTGCAGCGGTTTTCCCACCAGTGTTTGGTCCGGTAATGATGAGTCCACTCTTCCCTTCGGGCATGAGCAAATCGATTGCCGTCACTGGCTTGCCGGTGGCGAGTAGTAATGGGTGGCGCGCCCGGCGTAACCGGACCTCGGCACTGCCAAGGATCGGTTTGCTGCATCGGTGTTTCCGCGCGAGGGCGACTTTGGCATGCAGCACATCAACTTCTGTGAGCGCCGCGAAGGTGCTTTCAAGCTGCGGAATTTCCGCACGCACTAAATCGGTCAACCATAGGTATAAGCGCTGTTCCTCAGCCTCGACCTCTTTACGAATCAACAGCAGCCGATTGTTAAGATCGACCGCGAACAACGGTTCGATGAACAGCGTCTCTCCCGAACCAGACCGGTCCTGGACGATGCCCTGGAGTCGCGTAGTGAAGTTGGTGCGCACGGGGATGACAAAACGATTATTGCGAAGGGTGATATAGTGGTCGGCGATCACGTCTTTTGCTTGAGAGGAACGCAGGAGGTGTTGCAGTCGTTGTTCAATCTCTGCACTAGCCAGGCGCAACCGACGCCGCAACGAGCGTAGCTCTGGGCTGGCTTCGTCTTTGAGGTGTCCACGTTCGTCTAAACAGCGGTGCAGCGTGTCTTCTAACTCGGGGAACGTGAGTAACCGAGTTGGCAGATCAGCAAGGTGATCGTGCTCTGTGGCTTGTCGACGAAAGAAGGTGGAGAGCGTGCGTGACAGGGCGACAACCTCCAGCACTTCAAGCAGCTTGAGCCCTTCCAGCGCTGCCCCGATTTGCGCGGCCCACTGCAACGCTGGGCGAATATCAGGAAACTCACGCAATGGCAGGGAAAGGTGTTCTTCCAGAAGTCGAAAGAACTGCCAGGCTCGTTCGCTCTCAGTCTGCACTTGGTTGGCAATGGTCTGTGGACGAATAGCCAGGCACGCCTCGTGCCCGGCGTTCGACAGCGCATGACTTGCCAGCAGATGCAGGACTTTGTCAAATTCTAGTGCGAAAAGGTCTTGATCGCGCATGCTTCACCGTCAATATAAATCTGTTATCAGGCGGAGCATTACTAGAGCAAGTGAAGGGAGCGATTGCCAAGGGCTGCATTTGTCCGTAGGGTCTTGACTGCATTTTTCTTGGGCAAGGGTAGACTCCATGCGTCCAGTGATCGGTCTTGATTTTGGCACGACCAACAGTGCCATTGCGATAGCCACACCACAGGGTACGGCGCAACTCGCCCTCTTCCCGGAAGGGGATCAACAGACGCCGATGTTTCGCTCCGTGCTCTATTTCGATCCAGAGCACCTCGAACCGACCGGAAAACCACGAGCGGTTGGTGGACCGGATGCGATTGAGCAGTATTTACAGGCAACCACCAGAGGCCGGTTGATTCAGTCGATGAAGTCACATCTGGGGAGTCCATTGTTCAAACATACGGTGATCTTTAACTCTACCTTCACCTTAGAAGAACTGATTGCCATTCTCATCCGTATGCTGAAAGAGGCGGCAGAAGCCCAATTGGGGGACTTTGGTGACCGGGTGGTCGTCGGTCGTCCGGCGCATTTTTCCGGTACGGAAACTGAGGGCGAAGATGCAGCAGCGCTGGAGCGCTTACGGACCGCCGTCGAACTAGGCGGGTTTTCGCAGGTCGAATTCGAGTTAGAGCCAGTGGCGGCCGCCTACGAGTACGAACAACAACTTGATCATGACGAACTCGTGCTTATTGCCGACTTTGGCGGTGGGACGAGTGACTTTTCGCTTATTCAGCTTGGTCCAACCGCACGAGCGCGCGGTCATCGGCGTGACGATATTTTGGGAACCGATGGAGTGGCGATTGCCGGTGATGCCTTCGATAGTCGTTTCATTCACCATCTCATCGCGCCCCATTTGGGCATGGGAACCCAGTATCGGACCCCGTTTGATCGAATCCTGACGGCGCCGGTCTGGATCTACGACAAATTAGAACGGTGGCATCAACTCTCCTTTCTCAAAACCCGTGAGACGATGGAGGTGTTGCGACAGTTGCACTTTCAGTCGCTTGCGCCGAAGAAAATTGCCGCGCTCATTCATGTGGTCAACGAAGACCTTGGCTATCAACTGACACGAGCCGTAGAGCAAACAAAATGTGCGCTCTCGACGCAAGAGGCTTCCCTATTTGAGTTTTGTGATCCTCCGGTGGCGATTGTTGAGGATGTTCCACGAAGTGCGTTCGAGACCTGGATCGCGGCTGACGTGCACGCGATCGCCAGGTGCGTAGATCGGTTACTGGTGCGCACTGGGGTCACCGCGAAGGATATAGATAGCGTCTTTCTGACTGGCGGGTCCTCGTTTGTCGCTGCTGTTCGTCAGATCTTTACTCAGCGGTTTGGGAGCGATCGTTTGCGAGGGGGAGGCGAATTGACCACGGTAGCGAAAGGGCTTGCCTTGCGTGCGTTGGCGCAAACCTGAAGTGAAGATACCTCTACCGAGCTCTTCCCTCCTATGGTAGGACAAGGCCGCCATGGATTCTCTGGCTACTGTTTTACGACGCGTTCCGCTCTTTGCCGACTTGCCCCCCGGCGGCTTGGCAAAGATCATTGCGGACCTGCGTGAAGAACATTACCCCCAAGGAACAACTATTTGTTATGAGGGCGATGAAGCCAGCGACTTCTACATCATTAAATCCGGGGAAGTCGCAGTGCTGGTCAATCGCAGTGGCAACCAACGCGAAGTGGTGGCGATCAATGGTCCATCCGAGTGGTTTGGGGAGCGAGCCCTCTTCTCGAATCGTTCGCGCTCTGCCACAGTGATCGCCCGCACCGATGTGGAACTCTGGCGACTGACCAAAGAAAAGTTTGAGGGTTTGATTGAGGAGAATCCGTGGTTGATCCTTCACTTCACTCAAGAGCTGAGTGACCGCCTATATAGTAGAAATCAAGACTTGTCGAAAATTCAAGCGGCGTTCACTTTCCAGACCGAGTTTCTCTTTCAAGCCCAACCGCCGGACTCCCAACAACTCTTGCTCCAGACTGCAATCCTCTCACCCCTTGAACCCACAATCGTGCGAGCACTTACTGGTCGAGCCGATGCTGACACGATCCTGCGAACGATTGCGACGGACAGCGCCTTAGTCGCTCGGCACGACGGGGTGTTGGTGTACCCTGAAGCGGTACGCGATTTTCTCCTGACCCGTTTAGCAGGAAGCCGTGGTCACGACGGTGTCCGTGCCTTACACCAGCGTGCAGTAGAACTCTATGAACACGCTGGCCAGTGGGATCAAGCCATTGATCACGCACTGGAGGCAGAGGAGTTTACGGTTGCGGCACGCTTGCTCATAGCAAATGCGGAGGAAAGCCTTGCTCAAGGGCAATTAGATGTGTTGCGGAAATGGTTGGAACGATTTCCGCAACAGTGGCGCGAGGGTGACCTTGCACCACTGGTTGTCCGACTCGAACAGGCTCTGCATCCTGCCACGATACCACTTGTCCCGACCCATACTCGTCCATTTCTTTCTCCACAATTGCGGTGGTGGCTTGGAACTGCTGTTGGCTTAGGAGCTGGTTTAGGGGTGGCCTTGTCGCCACCGTTTGAGGGACTGGATGTCACCAGCATGCGGATGCTTGGGCTCCTTGCCTGGGCAGTTCTCTTTTGGGTCTTCGATATTTTCCCAGACTATGTGGTTGGCATTGGTCTCATTATTGGGTGGATTCTCTTTGCCATTGTTCCACCAGAAGTGGCAGTGTCGGGATTTACCACCAGTCCGTTTTTTCTCATTATCGGCGTGCTGGGCATGACCGCCTCTTTGCAAAGCTCCGGACTGTTGTTTCGCCTCGCGCTCTATATTTTACGGAGTTTTCCGCTCACCTATCGTGGACAAGCGCTAGGGTTGGCGTTGAGCGGAACCGGAATCACCACCAGTATTCCCGATACAACCTCTGGAACCGCCATTGCCGGGCCGATTATTTTGGCGTTGTCCGACTCCTTGGGATACACGCGACGAAGCAATGGATCAGCCGGGTTAGCCATGTCTGCACTCCTTGGGTTTGGACAGATGAGTCCCTTTTTTCTGACGGGGGCCGCAGAAAATCTTCTTGCTTGGGGACTTCTCACAGAAAGTGCTCGGATGGACATCACCTGGGGAGGGTGGTTTCTGGCTGCACTGCCACTGGCGATAGTGACCTTAGTTCTTGCATTTGCGACCACCATGTTCCTGTTCCCGCCGGAATTTCAGCCGACCATCTCGCGGGGGTTAATCCACACGCAGATTGAAGCGTTAGGGCCGCTGTCGCGAGCAGAAATTATCAATGCCTGCGTGGTGATTGGTGCGATGGCGGGCTGGATTAGTGCCCCGTATCACGGCATCGATGTGGCCTGGGTGGCGATGAGCGGGTTGACGTTGTTGCTGGCCACCAATCTTCTTGATCGCACAACTTTCCGTGCCGGGATTAACTGGGATTTCTTGTTCTATCTTGGCGCGGTTTTGAGTCTTACCAGTGTGGTACGAAAGCTGGGGATTGATGCCTGGATCATTGGGCAACTGACACCATTCTTAGAACCCATGACAGGAAACCCTAGTCGTTTTCTGTTGGTCATGGTGCTGGCCGTGTTTGCCGCGCGGTTCGTGCTCCCGAGTTTTCCGTTGGTATCTTTACTCACGGTGACGATCGTTCCCATTGCTGCGAATGCAGGAATTCATCCCCAGGCGTTACTTCTCGTGATCTGTACGAGTGTGACCGTCTGGTTTCTGCCGTATCAGAGCACCTGTTACCTGGCACTGTATTTTGGCACGAAAGAGAAGGCGTTCTCACACAGCCAGGTGCGGCTGTTAGCGTGGAGCTATGGATTGATCTATCTGCTCGGGGTGCTGGCGGCGATTCCGTATTGGCGCTGGCTCAAGTTGATCCCATAAAAACAGTTGCCGGGTAGCAGGGGTGAGGGGAGAGCCTGAGGTCGGGAGAATTTTCGTAAGCCGAACTTAGGCTCTCCCGTGCTCCTTATGTTGCCTTCCATCCCGGCTGGATCAGCAGTCAGGGCACTGGAACAGTGAACAAAAAGAGCGGTCACTGTCCGGTGACGACGGCCTGGCACGGCCCCTGCGTGAAGGGCTGAGAGCAGAGCGTGACGAGAATATTGTTTGGTGAACTTTTCGCCGTTACTTTGCAGTAGCCAATGGTGTTCTTGGTTTTAGAGGAATCAGAGGTTGTTTCTCCCGGTAGCAGAACAACGGACTTTTGAGTCTCTAATGGTGTTCCTTTGCTACTGAGAATAACGATATCGATGCTGTTGGGAAGCTTACCGGTGTTCACGGCGCGACAGGTGAATACCTCAGTATCCGCTTTCTGGAGTGTAGGCGTAAAAATTTCTCGCCCAGGAGTAGAAGTTACCCCTCCGCCGGTACCATTTGTTGCGTATGCCGCACCACTGAGCCCGATTAAGAAAACTGTAGCAGCGAAGAGTTTTTTACAGGGGACGACCATAAGAAAACCTCCTAATCATGAAGTTCCGGTACCGGAGGTTTCTACATCTTCCGTCAGGGACTGCCTCGGTATGAAGCTTTCGACCATTTTTGGTCAGAAGCCCGGATGTTTACTGTATCGTCAATGTAATCCAGAGCTTTAATCAGGGAATAACTTAGAGGAAATATAGGGAAATTCGGAAGGAGATAGGGAATTCACCGGGTTTCAATTGGATGACGACCGGCTTTCCTCGCCCTCTTCCTATGAGGGCAATGGCATTAAGTGAGCGATTGCTGCGGTGGATCGCGCCCTTCGACTCCGCTGCGCTACGCTTAGGACGAGCGGAGTAGGAGCGAAAACGTTAAGAAATTCCCGCTGATGGTAATGTTGGTAGGACAGACAACCGATAGTCGCTTTACGAGGCAAGGACCGCTTCTGCTGTCGTTTCCCAGGTTCGATACGGTCCCAGCCGCGTCATCAGTCCGGCGGCGATAATCGACGCTACTACAAAGACACTCAGGCCCACATTGTATGAGCCGGTGCTGTCAAACGCTTTGCCCATGAAAAGGGGGCCGATGACGCCGCCGAGGCCAAAAGCACTAAATGCGTAGCCATAAATCTCTCCAAAGGCGCGTAAGCCGAAGTAGCGACCAATGAGGTAGGCGATAATGTCGCCTTCGGCTCCCATCCCTAAGCCGACGAAGAATGCTGCGGCAAAAGCCACGGCCCCTGAAGCGCCACCCCAGAGCAAGAGGAGCCCTACCGTTGTTGCGCTAAAGAAAACCACCGCGACCGCAGAAGCGAAGAAACGATCAAGCAAATAGCCAGCACCCACGCGTCCGACTAAGAGCGCACCCCCAAACAGTGAGGTTGCCACGGCCGCGAGTTGAGGAGAAATCCCACGATCGGTGAGGAGAGGAACAAGATGAATGAGACAGCCATGTACGCTTGCAGACATCAGAAAGAATGCACTCACCAGAATCCAAAACGTGCTTGTCTGCCGTGCCTCAGGAGAACTGAGGCCGAGTGCCTGTCGCGCGTTGTGTCCGGTAGCGGAGAGCGGGATCTCGCCGTCCGGATGCTGGCCGAGTAACTGTGGGGTTTCCTTGAGAAAAAGACTGACGATCGGAATAGCGACCACTATGACCATCAGCCCGATGAAGATATACGCCTGACGCCAGCCATGCGAGGCAATGAGCATCTGGGCCAGGGACGGCATAATAAACGCACCCAAGCCCAAACCAACCATGGCCAAGCCCAGAGCCAGACCACGCTTCTTGTCGAACCAGTGCGAAAGCACGTTAGAATAGGGAATTGGCGCTGTCCCGCCACCGATCAATCCCATCACGATGTAGATGGTGTACAAATGCCACACGTTCGCTGAGAGGAAAGAGAGAGACATCAAGCCGATACCAAAAAAAAACACGGACGGGACGATGACTGTCCGCGCCCCAAAGCGGTCCACCAGACGACCAACAACCGGGAGAACAAGGCTCATGACAAGCAGTGAAAAGGAAAAGGCCAGAGAGATTTGCCCACGGCTCCAGCCAAATTCCTCAGTCAGGGGCTTGAGAAACACACCAAAGGTGAAACTCACAATCGGACCGTAGCCCATAAACAGGCCGATCCCGGCCACGAAAACGATCCACCAACCGTGAAAGAGTCGAGTAGTATTCGTCATCAGTATGCCCCGAAGAAGAAAAAACTAGCCTTTCCCCTCGTTCTGCTCCACCAGTTTCTGCATGAAGGGGTCTAATGCAACGCCCAACCCGTCAGCCAGTCGGTCCATAAAATTGAACATGCAGGTGATCAGCACGATATCCACCGCCTGTTCTTCGCTAAAGCCGTATTGCTGGAGGAACTGAAAGTCCTCCTGTTTCACCGTTGCCGGTGCGCGCGTCAGTTTGAGAGCAAAATCAATCATCGCCTTATCTTGCGGTTCAAGTGGTGCATGCGCCGGGTCTGTTTTCAGATGTTTCACCAGGGTATGGTCCCGGGTTTCTACGCGCAGTAACTCTGCGTGAGAATTCGTTCAATAATGACAGTGGTTCAAGGCGGAGACAGCAGTGGCGATCATTTCTTCTCGCACGCGACCGAGAGTAGACGCTCCGAAAGTGATTGCAGTGGACATGCGCCACACTCCGAACAGTGCCTCTGGCCGCAGCCCCATGCATTTCATAATGTTGGGGATGCTCCGCGAGCCCATCCAGTGTTGTCTGATGTCCGCATAGACCTCAGCCAGTCGTCCTGTAGCTTCATTCTCAGCGAATGTTTTTACCCACGTCATACGATACTCCCTTCAATCATTCGAGTTGTGAATCCGTAGATGCAAGTCTCAAAACGCAAACGAAACTTTTACTGCTCCCGACGTCCTTTTGCTGGCCGCCTCAACAAGGGCATGGCGATACTGTTCCAGTGGATATTTGCGCGGACAGATGGGGGTAAGGTCCACGCGACGGCGAGCAACGAAGTCAATAGCGCGCGCAAACGTATCAGCGCGTTTGCCTTTGAACACTTCAGCGCCATACGTCAGACTGCCGATCACTTTCACCTCTTTGAGCCAGATTGGTGTCCAATCCACTCCTTCAGGCAACGCGGCAAGCCCCAAGATCACCACGGTTCCCTTGCCACACGCCATCCGCAGGGATTGGTTGAGCGTCGTATCGTTCGTGACGGTGTCATATACCAGGCGGACACCGCCGGCGAGCAATGCGCCACCATCGGAGAGTTTGTGGACTTTCGTTTTCGCTAATTCCCCGACGCGCTCCATCACGTCTTCCTTCTGGAAGTCGATAATCGCGTCTGCTCCCAGTGCCCGTGCGAAATCCGCTTGAAAGGGATACTTCGCCACACACGTGACACGACAGCTTGGCTCGACCGCTTTGAGGGCCGCGATATTCATCAAGCCGATTGTGCCCGCACCGATGACGACCACCAGTTCTTTTTTCTGTGGGGGATTATTCAGCACCGCGCGTAAACAGACAGCAAAAGGTTCTAATAATGAAGCTTCATCATCATCGATTTTATCAGGCACAGGGAAGAGTCGATGACGAGCGGCAACAAAGTATTCTCCCCATCCGCCCCCCGTATTGCTGCAATAGCCGATTAAAATTCCCGGACTGAGGCACCCTTCGGCAAGTCGCTCACAAATACCGGGACTCCCTTGGCGACACTGCTGACACAGGACTTTGAAGCCGCGCTCTTTACAGCCAAGCGTGGGATCGATCGACACCCGTTGACCGACGTGTAACCCACGCGCTTTCTTCCCCAGGGCAGCGATTTCACCGAACAATTCGTGACCGAGAATAATGGGTAAATGAAAATAGGGTTCGGCTGCCGGCGTCGCCTTCCCTTGCAAAAAGCCGAGATCGCTCCCGCAAATCCCAGCGATTTTGCTCTTCACCATCACCCAGTTTTCGTCTGGCAGGTTTGGGGTCGGGACATCTGTGAGTCGCAGATGGGAGAGTCCAGGGAGATGAGCAGGGGCAGTTTGGCCCGGTTGTCGTTCGCTAGAGAAGAGAATGGCTTTCATGGCTTGACTCTATTTTGGTTGATGCGAGGGTCGTGTCGGGACGAAGGTCTCTGCCTTTACAACTCCAGTTGCTCGTCTCTTAGACGAATGTGAGTATTGGTGCAAGCAAGCGCACGTCTGAGCGTACCCAAGGTCGATTGCAGGGAACGCGTGTTTTTGTCATCATCGGCCAACCAAGCGATCGTGCGGTGGAGAGGGAAGGAGAGTTATGGCACAACTCACGATACAAGAATTTGACACCATGATTGCGACGCTCGTCGAACATAACGGGTTTACCCGCTTCTATGAAGGTCTTCTCAAGGCCAATGCTCTGGTCTCGCGGAAACGACCACCAAACGTCCAATCCCTTGCGACCCAATTGTATCAATTGAGCGCAGGCTTACGACGGGAACATCCGGCTCGGTATGCGGTTGAAGTGTTGTGGCAAGAGATGCTGTCGAAAAACATCGACCAAAAAAAAACTCAGACCATCGAAAGTTTGATTGAACAGGTCAATGCCTGTCTGAACGATCGACTTGAAGTGCTGCCAGAAAAAACCCCCGACTTAGTAACAGCTCTCGGTGCCTACCATCGTGGACTGGCCATCTTGACCACCGATGAGGTGGCCTACATGGAAATGCTGCTACGAGCGACGACCGACGTGGCCCGCTTCCTTCGGGAACGCAAAACTGAGGTGATTGCTGCTGGAGCACAAGCGAGTGAAACACCGAAAACAGAAGAGGAGACACCACTGACAATGAAGAATGAAGAGTGAAGAATGAAGAATTGAAAAACGTAGCATTCTTCACTCTTCACTTTTAACTTTTCGTTTTTTCCCAAGGAGGAACTATGAGTATCGTTCGTGGCGAAGAACTTATTGGACAGGCATTTAAGAATGAAGGCGTGGATACCATCTTCTTTATGATGGGAGGACCGACCAGCGGCACAGCGGGAGCCTGCCTTAGACTGGGTATGCAAGGAATCTATGTTCGGCATGAACAAGCAGCGGCGATGATGGCGCATGCCTACGCGCGAGTGACTGGCAAACCTGGCATTTGTATTACGCCTTCGGGTCCGGGCACTGCGAATGCTGTGACTGGCCTGGCGAATGCGTGGGCTGACGCCTCGCCGATTATTGCCATCGGCGGTTCAGCCCCGATGCGCGCGACGACGCTCGATTCATTTCAAGAGATGGATCAAGTGGCGATGATGAAACCAGTAGTGAAAGCGGCCTACCGGATCGATATCGCCTCACGCATTCCAGAATATGTCAGTCTCGCCTTCCGTGAGGCGATGGATGGGAAGAAAGGCCCCGTGTATTTGGACCTGCCCGGCGATATTCTTTCGGCCAAGGTCGAAGACGACAAACTCTATTGGCCAGAGAACTACCGGGTTGAGAGCCGACCGGCGGGCGATCCAGCACTGATCCGCCGAGCGGTCGATTTGCTCGCGAAGGCCCAACGTCCGCTCATTGTCACTGGCAGTGGGGTCCTCTGGTCTGGTGCTGCTACCGAATTACGCCAATTCGTTGAAGCCACGGGAATTCCATTCTTCACGACGCCTCAAGGCCGTGGGGTTGTCCCCGAAGATCATCCTCGCGCATTTCCCGCTGCCCGTTCGACAGCGTTCCGTGAGGCAGATGTCGTCTTAGTGATTGGTGCACGCGCCAACTCGATGCTCTCTTTCCTCCGCGCCCCACGCTTCTCGCAAGAAGCGAAATTCATAAACGTCAATCTCGACGGCAAAGAGATCGGTCATAACCGCGGTGTTGAAGTGGGGATCGTCGGTGATGCGAAACTCGTGCTTCAGCAACTGACTGCTGAAGCCGCAGGCAAAATCAACGGCAAACAGGAGACCACCTGGGTGGCGCAGTTGGCTGCTAAGCAGCGATCGAATGAAGAGCGTAACAGCCCGCTGCTTCACTCCAACAACGTGCCTATTCATCCGTTGCGTCTGTGCAAAGAAGTGCGAGACATCATTAGCCGTGACACGATCCTCGTTGTTGATGGGCATGAAATCCTCAACTTCGGTCGCCAGTCGATTCCTATCTACGATGTGGCGTGTAGTCTGAATGCTGGTCCGCATGGTTGCATGGGTGTGGGAGTTCCCTTCGGTATTGGGGCAAAAGCTGCCCGTCCTGACAAACCGGTTCTCGTCTTGTCAGGAGATGGGGCATTTGGCTGGAACGGCATGGAGATGGACACCGCGATTCGTCACAAGCTGCCGATCGTTGTGGTCGTCTCGAATAATGCCGGATTCACTTCACGTCAGACTGGACGGATGACCGCGAGCAACATGGGGTTGGAGAATGTTGGCCGTGAGCTTGGCTATCAACGCTACGATAAAATGGTCGAAGCGCTTGGTGGCTACGGCGAGTTTGTCGAGAAGCCGGACGACATCACTCCAGCTATCAAGCGCGCCATTGCGAGTGGCAAACCTGCGCTAGTCAACGTTTGCACCGACCCCGACGCCCAGGCAACAACGGATATGGGGTTTGGGGGCTATTAAGGGTTCAAGGCTCGCTTCGCTCTATAGCCCGCTCACTGCGTTCGCTTTATAGCCTATGGCTCGCTCGCTGCCGCTCGCTGGTAGGAAGTTTTGACCAGATGCCATAAGCTATAGAGTGAACGAAACGAACGAGCTATCTGCTATAGAGCGAGCAACGCGAGCGGGCTATCTGCTGCTCTTGACTTTCAGAACAGTACAGGACTATCTCTCCTTACGAGGTGAAGCGTGCGGTGGCGGCGGAGCGCGGCCCTTCAGAAAGGAGACGGCGATGCCAAAAGAAGGCGATACGATGACCGGGTACTGTAAGCACTGCGGACACGAAACGATATGGGTCTACTGTCTCTTCATGCTGGGGAAAGACATCTGGGAATGTAAGGAGTGCGGCAACCGTCACCTCCTGTGATTGAAGAGCTGCATGCGCGCGAACAAGAAGCCGCACCTTCGCCTTTTGCAAGCCCTTTGGGTTGAGCACTGAGAGCATGAAATCTGAAGAGGAGGGTTCTTCATTCCATCGGCCTGTTTCGATCACGACACTAACTGCTCGACTCCTGCAGCTTCATTCGCTCCTCCATTGCTGCAACCCAGACGGCAAGGAAGTCAGCATAGGAAGGCAGTTGGCGATAAATTTCCTCGGCTAAGGACTCATTATATGTGTGAACGGTCAGGTTGCGATCGTCAATCATTTCTAAGCCGAGTGTTGTCTGTTCATCACTAATGAGGCCCACATCGCGGCTTGCACGGATACTGCCCTTCGGAGAACCAACGCTGATTCCTTCCATTTCCTGCAGGTAGCGCTGCGCGGCCTTCCAGACCGCCTCACAGGTGTATTCAAATCGTTGGATGGCGGCATCTCGCTCCACCCGAGAGGGGTGCTGAAGATCTAATAACTCCTGAAACGTTCCTAAGGCGCGTCGTGCAACCGCGAGGCGCTCTTTCAATCGCTCCACAGTACCCCCTCCGCGAGTACACGACGGCGGAATTCAGGACTCGTTCGGGTCAGATCGACCACATCGACATGGTATGGGACGTGGCTTTCCTCTAGTCGTTCGCGTAACCGAGCGAGCGTTCCGCGCGGGAGGGTCGCGTGCGGCTCTATTGCTACATCAATATCTGAAAAGCGCGTCGCTTCTCTCCGAGCCCAAGAACCAAAGAGGTAGACTTTCGCATTTTTCTCACCAATTGCGTCAAGCACGATACGTCGTACTTCCTCAAGGGCTCTGGTCGCCACGGGGGATACTGTTGTGACGTGTCGGGAGTTCATCCTTCTTTCCCTACTCCACTTTGGGGTTTTCTCACAAGCCCTGGCAAGTCTCAGGCAAGTCACTGCAAGTCCAAGACAGGTCACTACAAGTCTAAGAGGCTGTTGAAAAACTCCAGTCCTTGAGCGTTCCTGCGTCAAAATCCCCCGCGCTTTGCGCGGCCCCCTTTACGAAAGGGGGCTTTTCCGAATTCCCCCCTTAGAAAAAGGGGGGCTAGGGGGGATTTATCAACAGCTTCTAAGACTTGTCCGAGACCTGTCCGAGACGTGCCCGAGGCTTGTCCGAGACTCGCTTTGGACTTGTTTACGACTTATTCGAGACTTGCCCCTCCATGTTTATCTGGGTCTTTGCTGTGCTTGCTCCAGTCGATCGCTGAGAATCTTCGAGATATTGGAAAAGATTTCTGTGGCGATACGCGGGTAGCGGTGCTTGATCCGCTCGAGAAAGCGTTCGTTCACTGCTAACACTTCTACATCTTGCGTAGCAATCACATCCGCTATGCGTTCATGGTGACGAATTAACCCCATCTCTCCAAAGACATCACCACGCTCTAACGAACCCAGCTTCCGTGACTGCTCAGAAGAATGCATGAAGACATCCGCTGTGCCGTTGATGACCACGTACATTTCATTACCCATTTCGCCCTGCCGAATGATGGGTTGACCCTTGGGAAACGATTTCAGTTCGCCCATGAGCGTGACAACTTTCGCCTGGAATGGCCGCAAGCCAGCAAACAACGGAATGGTCTTATGCGGGTCTTGCCCCAATCTCACGTAGAGCACGTCCCACAGTGTGATGACTGGAGTGGTGGTGAGTAGGGCAGGTAGCAACGCCAATTCTGCCAGTACCCCGAACGCGACCGTCGTAGCAGACAACAGCCCAAACTCTTGGATCGGAACAAAGGTCGAAAGCCCAAATGAAAGGAAGCCCAGAAACACCAGCAGGGAGTAATAGAGTGTTGGCTTTCCTACGGTGCAGAGCGAACGTAAAAGTGCTTCTCGCTGATCCGACGTTCTCCGTGCCTCGGCACTCAACCGGCTCATAAGGTGAATGGTGTCATCGACGGCCAGACCGAGAACGATCGCGGCAATGGTATTGGTGCCGATGCTGAGCGTTGCACCTGTGACTCCCATAAGGCCAAAGAATGCGAGAATAGGAAACAAGTTGGGAATCATGGCGATGAACCCTACGCGAAAAGAGAGAAACATCACGGTCATGATGACGAAGATCACAGCAGCAGTGAGAGTGAGGCTCTGAATCTGTCCAGAAATCAGACTGCTTGCCGTCCGTGTATTAAGAATCAGTGTTCCCGTGGGATGCACTTTGATCTCAGGAGGAAAATGCTCTTTCGCAAAGGTCTGGATTTTGTGTACCGCTTCAGCAATTTCGCGTGGGTGGGTGAAAAAAGTGCGGACCAGAATGTTCGACCGCGAATACATGGGATGATTGACGACACTGGAGATAATCGTGGGATTGAAAAAGATGAGCTGCATGACTTCATCGAGCTGGGTGGGGTTCTCCCAGAAGGGAGCATTGGTGGGGGAAGGGGGGGGCGTAGTCCCATCTT
>Ga0187892_10003536_pt1 | contig 28351 bp, 28 predicted proteins | sample MA1701073metaG_FD_139345 | JGI IMG/M metagenome (GOLD analysis project Ga0187892, IMG submission 139345) | Bio-ooze microbial communities from a basaltic lava cave in the Kipuka Kanohina Cave System on the Island of Hawaii, USA - MA170107-3 metaG ... | reverse complement strand
TTCTTCGCCAATACCTTCGTGATCGCCGCCGTCAACGTCGTCTTCCCGTGATCGATGTGCCCAATGGTCCCAATGTTGACGTGCGGCTTGCTCCGGTCAAATTTCTCCTTCGCCATCGCTGTCTCCTTGATTGCCTAGCGCTTGAACCCTAAGTTTGAATGTAGCTTCTAGTTTTGACCAATGTACCGAGGACGTTCACGCATGAGGTCAACGAGAAAATGTGGAGCCCACGACCAGGATTGAACTGGTGACCTCGTCCTTACCAAGGACGCGCTCGTACCAACTGAGCTACGTGGGCCCAAGTTCTGGAGCGGGAGACGGGGATCGAACCCGCGACCAACAGCTTGGAAGGCTGTGACTCTACCACTGAGTTACTCCCGCCGGTCACGGGCACAGGTCGCAAAGCAGTGGCCCGATGCCAAATCCCGGGCCATTCAATCAAGTTTTCTATAAGCCTGCTGCCTCTGCTGGTGGAGAGAGGAGGATTCGAACCTCCGTAGCTCGCAAGGAGCGGCAGATTTACAGTCTGCTGCCATTAACCACTCGGCCATCTCTCCAGAGTTTCATCCTTAGTTATGAGTACGCTACTGACCGACAGATGACGTTCTGGAGCTGGCGAAGGGACTTGAACCCCCGACCCGCTGATTACAAATCAGCTGCTCTACCAACTGAGCTACGCCAGCCCGTCGGCAAAACTAGAAATTTAGCAGAAAGATATGGGATTGGCAACAGAGATTATCCGGTAAACTCTCATTTAAGTGATCTTCAGCGCTCTGCCCACAAAAACTGAGGCCCAAGCCCGGGTTGACTTCTTGTCCATTGAAGTTTCTTTTGAACCTTGGTCTCAAATCTTTCGTTGTTTGATTTCAGCGGGTGAGGGAGGATAAACTTTATGGGTGTTTCACCCTTCAGGAGTTAACTATGAATCACAGCCATGTAAGGACCAGGTCTCTGACGGGCCCGCTTGTTCTTATTGCGGTAGGATCTCTCTTTTTGATCCAGAATCTGACTTCAATGGATGTCTTTCGGGTGTTGTGGCGCTATTGGCCAGTGATTTTGATTGCGATGGGAGTCAGCAAACTATTGGAGCACTTTCGAGGCAGCGGTTCCTTCTCGCGCTAGCCTGGCCAACGGGTAATGCCCGTCTGGCGCAAAATGCCCCCCTGCCGGTGCCAACCCCCTACCTCTTTAGGACCTGGTCCAGCAAACGCGAGCATTCGAGACTCTTGTCATAAACAATGGAATCGAGTTTTCGCACGCCTTCTCTTTCCTGAAAAAGCTCGTCGGTAATGTTAAGAGCTACCATCACAGCCACTTTGAGCGAGTCGACCGTCTTGCTCGCGTTGGCAATCTCGCGCATTTTCTTGTCGACATATGCTGCCAGTTCGCGAACATAGCTCGGTTCGATTTCCCCGCGGATCTGGTAGCTCTGATCGAAGATCTCAATCCGGGTTGAGTTCTCGGGCCGTTCCATGAGAAAGCTCCTTTCAGCTGCGCAGAGAGGATCAACCGTCGGTCTCTTGAACTTGGCAAAGAGTTCACAGAGCCAAGCTATCGAGGTTCCGGAGAATACTCTCGACCTTGCCTCTTACTAGGTCACGTTCTTTCTTCAGCTCGACGGCCTCCTGCTTCAAACGCTCGTTGTCCACATGTGTCTGGTCGAGCTGGGATTTTATCTTCAACACTTCCTTTTCCAGCGACTCTTTTTGAAGCTTAACAGCTTTGAACAGCTCAATCGCTCGGTACACCTTGTTTTCGAGGTCCGTGAATTTTTCCAGTCCGTTGTTCACACTAAGTCCTCAGCTGGGCGCCCAGCTTGGTTTCCAAAAGATTCAAAATTGTCTGGTGACAGCGATTCACTTCTTCTTCCACCAGGGTGCCGCTGGCAGATTGGTAAACGATGCTGATCGAAAGGCCCTTTTTTCCGGCCGGCACCCTCTCACCAAAGTAGAGGTCAAAAGGAAAACAGCGCTGCACTTCCGCGATTCCCGCTGTGCGGATCGTTGACTCGATGGCCTCGTAGTTGATCTCCTGGTCCACGACGATTGAGAGGTCCCGCTGAACCGCCGGGAACCTCACCAGTTCCTGGACGGCTCGCCCACAGGGCACGGCACGATACCAGGCATCGAGAGGAATCTCAGCCAGAAAAACGGGCTGCTTAATCTTGTACGCCTCACAGACCTTGGGATGCAACTGGCCGAGGACGCCCATGAAGGTTTCCTCAAACGTCAACTCAGACGCAACTCCCGGGTGGTAGTAACCGGGTACCTTGCCGCCGCCATGCGGGGACCTCCAACCCACCAGGTGCAAAGGCAACGCAAGTGAATCCAGCAGCACTTCCAGATCGCCCTTGAGAGCAAAGAAACTCCAGGGCTGGGCGACCATGTGAACTGTTTTCTCCTGAGCATCTCCAGTGGCAATGAGACCGAGGCATAGGCTTTCCTTGGAAATGTCCGCTGCCACGTCTGGATGGGCTGCCTCTGCTGCTACTTTGAATTCGCATTCCTCGAGCTTAGCTGCCTGCAGGTACAATCGTCCCAACTCGTAGAGCCGGCTTGACTTCATCCCGCGATTATAGTTTCTCAAAACGGAAGCCAGCAGTCCTGGAACCAGCGAGGTGCGCATGACTTCTGCTTCTGATGACAAGGGGTTTCTCAACCGCACTGGGTCATGGTCACTGAACCGACGGTTCTCAGCAGCGGAAATAAACGAATAAGTGACGGTCTCCGAGTATCCCAGTCCCACCAGTCTTTGCTTCAGTGTGCTTTCCTTCCCGGCATCAGGATGCTGACGGCCACTTCCGCTCCAGGCGGGCAGCGTTGAAGCAAAACGATCGTATCCATAATGCCTGGCGATCTCCTCAATCAGGTCGATCTCAGACGTGACATCCATCCGAGAGCTGGCTGACTGAACCTGCCAACCGTTATCGCTGCTGGAAAGGACCTGGAAGTTCAAGGCAGGGAGGAGGCGCTCGACAAACGCATCTTCGATCCGGGCACCCATGACAGCGGTGATGCGCGACCTGCGCAACAGAATGACGGGCCTTTCTACAGGTTTTGGATATACATCTACAACTCCCGCAAGAAGCTCGCCACCTGCCAGCTGCAGAATCAGTGCCGCCGCACGGTCAATGGCCAAGCGCGCGGCAATAACATCGGCACCTCGTTCGAAACGGTGCGATGCTTCGGTGTGCATGCCCAGCGCTTTCGAAGTCCCTCGAATACTGTTGGGTTCGAACCAAGCGCTCTCGAGGAGGACGTCCGTTGAGGAAAAGCCGATCTCACCGTCTGCTCCTCCCATGATCCCTGCCAGAGCGACCGGGCGGTCTCGATCTGAGATGACGAGCATGCCTGCGGCCAGCTCCCTGCTCTCCCCATCGAGAGTGACCAAAGTCTCGCCGGGACCTGCCTCGCGCACGATAATCTGGCGTCCTTCAATGCGAGAAAGGTCAAAGGCGTGCAAAGGGTGTCCAAGTTCAAGCAGGGCATAATTCGTCGCGTCCACCACATTATTGATGGTGCGAATGCCCAAATCCTCGAGCCGTTGAGCAAGCCAGGACGGTGACGGCGCCACCTTCACCCCTTTGATCACCCTGGCGCAGTATCTCGCACAAAACATTGGCGAGGCAATCCGGACGGAGACTTCGGCCTCTGCTCGTCTTACCGACTCTCTTGCCAAGCAATCAGGCAGTCTTAGGGGCTTTACATAGCGCGCCGCCAGCTCGCGAGCCACGCCGACGTGACTCAAACAATCGGGCCGATTGGTTGTCACGTCAAGGTCGAGCACATAGTCGTTGCCCACCGGCTCAACCGTTTCCGCTACAATCCCCAGCATCGAGAGATCCTCAGCAAGTTGCTGCGGAGTGATGTCAAAATCGACGAGTTCCTTTAGCCAAGAATAACTGACCTTCATAGAATTGGAAGCGCCCAGCAGTCATTCGGCCATCGGCCGACTGCTGATGGCTGAGGCCACTCTAGAACTGTTCCAGGAAGCGAAGATCGCTTTCATAGAAATGTTGAATGTTGTTGACGGAATACTTCAGCATCGCGAACCTCTCGATGCCGAGACCGAAAGCGAAGCCGGTGTATTTCTCGTCATCGTACCCGACATGGCGGAACACTGACGGGTCTACCATTCCAGCGCCCAGCACCTCGACCCAGCCGGAGTTCTTGCAAACCCGGCAGCCGCTGCCTGAGCAGAAGATGCAGGAGATGTCCACCTCGGCACTCGGCTCTGTGAATGCGAAATAGCTGGGGCGAAAGCGCACTGTTGTTTTAGGGCTGAAGAATGACTTCAGGAAATGTTCCAGCGTGCCTTTGAAGTCGCAGAACGTGACGCCTTCGTCGACAGCGAGTCCTTCAATCTGCTGGAACGCCGGCGAGTGTGTGGCATCCGGATTGTCTCTTCGGTAAACCTTCCCGGGACAGATGATGCGAAGCGGGGGTTGCTGCCTTTCCATCGTGCGCACCTGCACGGGAGAGGTGTGTGTCCGCAAGAGCAATGTATCAGAGATGTAGAATGTATCCTGGTCATCACGAGCAGGATGATGCTGGGGAATGTTCAGCTTGGTGAAGTTATTATCCGCTGTTTCGATTTCGGGACCATCCTCGACCGAGTATCCCATTGAGATGAAAATGCCTTCAATCTCGCTGCGAACCAGGGTGACCGGATGCAGGTGTCCCGCTGCCCGTCGATTCCCTGGAAGGGTCACGTCAACACGTTCGGAAGCTAGTCGAGCATTGAGAGCACTTGCGGCAAGTTCCGTTTCCCGACGCACTAGAACGGTTTCCACGTCGTCCTTGAGAGCGTTCAGGCGCTGCCCGCACTCCCGCTTGAGCTCTGGCGCAACGGATTGCAACTCCTTCATCAGAAGCGTCACAGCGCCACTTTTGCGGCTGAGATACTTGTCGCGCACTCGTGTCAGGCTTTGCAGAGAGTCCACCTCTGCAATTTCCGACAGAAATTCGCGTTTGATCCGGTCGATTTTCTCCAGCATGAAAGCCCGGTAGATGCAAAAAATGGGGCTTCGATGCCCCATTTTTGCTCCATAGTGTTCTTGGTGCTCGCGCTGTTGTGGATTTCCAGTTCTAGACGGTCGGTCGGCTTAAGATACTTTCCCAGCAGGCGGTCCTTCGGTCGCAGGGCCCCCAGGACACCACCTTGTCCGGGAAACCACAGTCCCGATCTCCGCTCTATGCCGCCAGAGCATGCTTGGCTGTCTCAGCCAGCTTGGCAAAGGCTGCTGGCTCCTTTACAGCCATGTCCGCCAGAATCTTGCGATCCAGCTCAACACCCGATTTCTTAAGGCCACAAATCAAATGGCTGTAGGAGATGCCATTCTGTTTAGCTGCGGCACCGATACGAACAATCCACAGACGCCGGAAATCGCGCTTACGAACGCGGCGGTCGCGCATGGAGTATTTCAAGGCCCTATCGACTGACTCCATCGCCGACCGATACAGCTTGCTCTTGGTCCCCCTGAAACCGGAAGCCAGCTTCAAGGTCTTCCTCCGGCGGTCTCGCCGGGTTGTTCCTCTCTTGACTCTAGGCACTGCAGTTCTCCTTGCTCTGAATGATGATGAACTGAAAACTCTTCCGACACAGGCATCGGGTCTGTGACTTTCGCAGCATGCCTGCTCAGGCGTAAGGTAGCATTTCTTTGATCTTCGGTGTGTCGGCAGCGCTGACCAAGGCGCTCTGATCGAGCTTCCGCTTTCGCTTCGCGGTCTTTTTCGTCAGGATATGACGGGCATGCGAATGGCCGCGCTTCACTTTCCCTGAAGCGGTAACGTGAAATCGTTTCTTAGCACCCTTATGGGTCTTGATCTTTGGCACGAACTGTCTCTCCTCCGTGAATTTCCCTTAAACTCAGACATCCCTCAATCAGCCCAACCTTCAGCGGCACGGCCTCACTGCTTCTTCGGCGCGAAAATCACAAACATGTTGTTGCCTTCCATCTTTGGATTCCCTTCGACCAGGCCGTGTTCCGAAACATCCTGGATCAGTCGATAGATCAACTGGCGTCCAATCTCCCGGTGAGCCATCTCTCGTCCGCGGAACATCACGCCAGCTTTTACCTTGTCGCCTTCTTCGAGGAAGCGAATGATGTTGTTCCTCTTAAACGTGTAATCGTGATCGTCGGTCATCGGCCGGAACTTCACTTCTTTGACCTGAATCACCTTCTGATGCTTCTTCGCCTCGTGAGCCTTCTTGTTCAGCTGGTAAAGGTATTTGCCGTAATTCATGATCCGGCAAACAGGCGGCTGGGCCGTGGGCGAAATCTCGACGAGATCCAAATCCTTCTCCCGCGCCAGCTTGATCGCGTCGAAGGGATTCAGTATTCCAACCTGGTTGCCTTCGTCGTCAATGACCCTGACTTCTCTTGCCCGAATACGCTCGTTGATTCTGATGTTATGTCGAATACGCGCACCTCCTGCGCAATAGAGCGTCGCTCCAATCCTTTAGGGCCTTACCGCCCGAGTGAATTTTAGATGCTGAATCAATTCCACAAACTTTTCAAAGGAAAAAGCACCCAGGTCGCCCTCGAAACGGTTGCGCACGGCGAGCGTCCCATTCTCTGCCTCTTTGTCCCCGATGATCACCATAAACGGGATCTTTTCCAGCTGGGCCCGCCGAATCTTCAAGTTAATCTTTTCATTGCGCAGGTCTGATTTTGCCCGGAAACCAGCTGCCACCAGCTTATCGCGCAACTGGTTCACCACTGCCATGTGGCGTTCACTGATCGGCAGCAGTGCCACTTGCACCGGTGAAAGCCAGAGCGGGAACGCTCCCGCATAATGTTCGATCAGCACACCAAAGAATCGCTCCATCGATCCGAGCAACGCCCGGTGCACCATGTACGGACGATGTGGCTTGCCATCCTCACCAATATAGGAAATGTCGAAACGCTCGGGAAGGTTGAAATCAAACTGGATGGTTGAGCATTGCCAGGATCGGCCGATGGCATCCTTGATTTTCACATCGATCTTCGGACCGTAAAAAGCACCTCCGCCTTCGTCCACGCTGTAGGCAAGCCCTCGGGCTTCGATGGCTCGTCGCAACGCTTCCTGTGCCCTGTTCCAGTCTTCAGAGGGCCCGACGTACTTTTCCGGCCGAGTCGAGAGAAAGATCTCAAATTGCTCGAATCCAAAGCTCTTCAGAATATGGAGCGTGAAGTCGATGACTCCTAGGACTTCATCCTCGATCTTCTCGGGTTGGCAGAAAATGTGCGCGTCGTCCTGCGTGAAGCCGCGCACCCGAAACAGACCTGCCAGCACGCCGGAGCGTTCGTACCGGTACACTGTTCCCGTTTCGGCCCAGCGCAACGGCAAGTCTCGGTAGCTGCGCAGGTCGTTCTTGTAAATCAGAATGTGGAACGGGCAGTTCATCGGCTTGATCTGGTAGTCCGTTTCGTCGATCTTCATCGAAGCGTACATGCTGTCCCGATAGAAATCGACGTGACCGCTGGTCTTCCACAAATCGAGCTTCGCAATGTGAGGCGTGTACACAAAATCGTAGCCACCACGCAGATGTTCTGTGCGCCAGAAGTTCTCAATTTCGGTCCGAATCAGTGCGCCCTTCGGATGCCAGAACACCAGTCCCGGTCCCGCTTCCTCCTGGAGACTGAACAGATCCAGCTCCTTGCCAATACGCCGATGGTCGCGCTTTTTTGCCTCTTCGATCTGCTTTAGGTAATCTTCCAGCTCCTTTTTGGAGAAGAACGCTGTGCCGTAGATCCTCTGCAGCTGCTTGTTGTGCTCGTCACCTTTCCAGTACGCTCCCGCAATCGAAAGGAGCTTGACGGCTTTGATCCTTCCGGTTGAAGGAATGTGCGGCCCAAGACAGAAGTCAACCAGAGTCCCTACCGTATAGCAGGAGAACTGACTATCTGCCTTTTCTTGAATCAGCTCGCACTTCAGATCTGCGCCTCGCTGCCGGAACCACTCTATCCCCTCGCCTTTTTCCATAATGGAGCGGCTGAACGGAAGATCTTGCTGGATGAACTCCTGCATCTTCTGATCGATCTTCTCCAAATCGTCAGAGGTGAAGGCGTCCTTGCGGTAGAAGTCGTAGTAGAAGCCGGTCTCAATCGGTGGGCCAATGCCGAGCTGGGTTTCCGGGAACAGGGTGATTACGGCGAGCGCCAGCAAGTGGGCGGAGGAATGACGATAAACCTGCAGAGCTTCCTGGTTCTTCTCGGTGAGAATCGCAACGCTGGAGTCCTTTTCAAGAGGCCGCGACAAATCCGTTAACTGGCCGTTGACTTTGGCCACAACCGCCGCCTCTGCCAGTCGCCTGCTGATCGAGTTCGCAATTTCCAGTGGGGTTACGCCAGACTCGAAGGGTTTGGTACTTCCATCAGGAAAGGTAATGCTGATCTGCCCCATTCAATCTCCAATACCAGCCAGAGCCCCGGTAACAGGGCTTCTGGCCTTGAAACGGAACCGGTAATTTAGCAAACATCCCCAAACCGGTCAACCAGTTTGAAGAGGCCGGAATCCCAGTCCTACGGGTCTCTACGGGAGATTGATCTCTCGAAGCGCTCCCTCTCGCCAAAACTCGACTGGATTCACTACGTTCGATCTGAAGATTTTGAAGACTGTCGAGCGTCGCCTCCGCCTTACCGATCTGTGTTCGACCTTGCGAAGAAATCGGCCTGCTACCACGACGTCAGCTCGAGCGTAACTTTGCGACGCGAGAGGATCGCTGAGGATAGTCCTTATCCTCCATATCTCTATCTCCGACCTGCGCTCCTCGGCTATACTACGGTCTGGTGCAAGGGCAATGCGAAGAATTTATCTCGATAACAACGCTACCACGCGGGTGGCTCCTGAAGTGCTGGAGGCTATGCTTCCTTGTTATCAGGAAGCCTACGGCAATGCTTCCAGTGTGCATGCTTTTGGCCAGGAGGCCAAGGGCTTGCTCGATAGCGCTCGGCAGCAGGTGGCTCTGCTGCTCGGCGCCGAGCCAAACGAGATTGTTTTTACCAGCGGCGGGACCGAAAGCGATAACCTGGCCATTCGCGGCGTTGTCGAGGCGTCGCCCCGCCCCCGAAAGCATGTCATCACGTCCCGGATCGAGCATCATGCAGTGCTGCACGCCTGCCAGTCTCTCGAGAAGAGTGGTATCAAAGTGACCTATCTGGCTGTTGACAAAGACGGTCGGGTAGACCCGGACGATTTGCGGAGAGCTATCTCTCCGGAGACGCTCCTGATTACCGTGATGCACTCGAACAATGAGATCGGGACCACGCAGCCTGCCCAAGAGATTGGACACATCGCCCGTGAGCACGACGTGTACTTCCACACCGATGCTGTCCAGGCTGCTGGAAAAGTCCCGCTGGATGTCGATGACCTGGGCGCCGATCTTCTCTCGATATCCGGGCACAAGTTCCATGCCCCGAAGGGTGTGGGAGCTCTGTACGTTCGGAAGGGAACTCGGCTGCGTCCTCTGTTCCTCGGTGGCGCACACGAACGCAATCGACGCGCTGGCACGGAGAACGTACCCCAGATTGTTGGCCTTGGGGCGGCGGCACAGCTGGTGGCCGATGGCCTCGACGAACGCATGCGCGCTGTAGGCAAACTCAGAGATTACTTCGAGCAACAGGCCTGCCAGCGGATAGCGGAGGTGAAGCTGAACGGTAGCCAGACGTTTCGGATCGTGAATACTTCAAATCTGCGCTTTGAGAACGCGGAATCAGAGGGACTCGTCATCAACCTCGACCTGCTGGGAGTAGCCTGTTCCACAGGCTCGGCTTGTGCTTCAGGCTCCATCGAACCGTCGCATGTGCTGCTGGCTTTGGGCCTGCCCATCGAGAAGGCCTTTTCCTCGGTCCGGTTCAGTCTGTCTCGATACACGACTCGAGAGGAAATCGATGCGGTGCTGGAGATTTTGCCTGGCGTCGTCGACCGTTGCCGTCAAGCCGCCCCGAAAGCATTGTCAAGAGCGTGAATCCTGCCAGGTTCGCGGAATTCCCAAAGGTGATTCGAATGCCTGAGAAGATCGTTGTTGCGATGAGCGGAGGCGTCGACAGTTCCACGACGGCTGCACTGCTGAAGGAGCAGGGTTATGAGGTTGTGGGGCTGTCCATGCAACTTTGGGACTACAGTCGACGAGAGTCTACCGCCAACGACTCAGAAGAAGAGGAGCTGAAGAAAGCGGGCACCTGCTGCTCCATAGACGACATCTACGACGCCCGGCGCGTCGCCCGTTTCTTGAACCTTCCGTTCTATGTAGTCAACTTCGAAAAGGCCTTTGAACAGGAAGTGGTGCGACCCTTCGTCGAGTCTTATCTGTCTGGCGAGACCCCCATCCCCTGCGTGCGTTGCAACACGTTTATGAAGTTCGACCACTTGTTGAAGCGAGCTGAGCAGATTGGCGCCAGCAAACTGGCCACCGGCCACTACGCCCGGGTTCGTTTCAACGAGGCCACAGAACGCTACGAGCTGCTGCGCGGGCGGGACACCGGCAAGGACCAGTCTTACTTCCTGTTTGAAATGACACAAGCACAGCTGAGCCGAACCCTCTTTCCGCTCGGAGGCTATCCGAAGACCGAGGTCCGCCGGATCGCCGAGCGTTATGGCTTGCCTGTGTTTGAGAAGCCCGACAGCCAGGAGATCTGCTTCATCCCGAACCGAGACTACACCCGTTTTGTTGAAAACTATGTGGCTCGCCAGAACGAAGAGGATGAGTCGTCCTGTGTCCACGCAGCCCCCTCAACTGCAACCGCCCGCGCCGGAGAGATTGTTTCCAGAGACGGAGCAGTTCTCGGAATTCACGGTGGCATTCATCAGTTCACCGTGGGGCAACGCAAGGGGCTGGGTGTCGCCGTCGGCGAGCCGCTATATGTCATTCAGACAGAACCTGCAACGCATCGAGTGGTTGTTGGGAAGTCGGCGGACTTGCTGAAGCGCGAGTTGATTGCGACAAAGCTCAACTGGATCTCCATCGAAGGGTTGGCCCGTCCCATCCACGTTGCCGCGCAGATCCGCAGCCGACATGAAGCCGCCCCGGCAGTAGTGCGAAACCATGCAAGTGGCGCTGTCCACGTGGAGTTCGAGACGCCGCAGCGGGCCATCACACCAGGCCAGGCCGTGGTTTTCTACGATGGCGAGCTCGTTGTTGGCGGCGGCTGGATTAAAGAAAGTTTGTAGGGCGTCAGGGCTGCCAGTAAAGGGATTCAAGCTCTGACCTCTCACCCTCTCCTCTGGCCTGTTATGAAGACGGGAATCACCTACGACGATCTCTTCCTGCAACACGACACTGGGCCTTTTCATCCGGAGCGAAAGGAACGGTTGATCTCGATCCATGAGGGGCTTCGCTCCTATAAACACAGCGACCAGCTGTTGCGCGTGAAGCCTCGCCTGGCGGCCGAGCCTGAATTGCAGCTGATTCACCCCTCTTCCTACATTCGACGAATTCAAGAAACCTCGAAAGGAGAGCCGACCCACCTCGATCCCGACACAGTCGCTTGCTCCCAGAGTTATGAGGTGGCTTGCTACGCAGTCGGCAGTCTGCTGGAAATGATCGATATACTCTTGCATGGTGGAGTTCAGAATGGCTTCGTCATCGTGCGTCCGCCAGGACACCACGCTGAACCCAACCGTGCCATGGGCTTCTGCCTGTTCAGCAACATCGCGATTGGCGCAGCCTACGCGCTGCAGAAGTACAAGTTCTCAAAGGTGTTCGTGATCGACTTCGACGTGCACCACGGCAACGGCACCCAGAAAGCCTTCTATTCTCGAAGCGACGTCCTCTACATCTCTACCCATCAATTTCCGCTCTACCCAGGCACGGGAGACTTCCCGGAAATTGGTGAAGGCGCTGGCAAAGGATTCACTGTCAACTTCCCTCTACCCGCCCGGACCGGCGACGCGACGTACCTGCAGCTTTTCGAGAAAGCAATCAGACCCATCGCTCAAGCCTATCGGCCAGAGCTCGTTCTGGTTTCCGCCGGCTACGACGCCTATGTGGAGGATCCTCTCGCAGGCATGGAAGTCACACCGGAGGGATTCGCAGGGATCAGCCAGTCCATCCTCGCAATGGCTAACGAACTCTGCGGCGGCAAAGTGATTTTCCTGCTGGAAGGTGGATATCACCTAAAAGGCCTGCAGCAAGCCACGCTGCGAAGCCTGGATGTGCTGACTGGACACGGGCCGGCCAGTGGAGCGGTACAACCGACGCCTTCCTTCGAGGCTGCGCTTGAAAGATCCAGAAAGGTCTTGGGACCGTACTGGAAGTATTGATGCCTTTGTCGATGCTGAAATTACTTCTCCCTGCTGTAGTAGCCTTTCTTCACTTTCACGACTGCGTTTGCCACATCCGCTTGGACCGCTAGCTTGCGGAACTTGCCGTCCTTTTTTTGATTGGTGGATGTGTACCCAAGGCTGTACAGGCTGCGGAGTTCTGAAGCGATCTTGCCAAAAGCGCCGCCAAGCGAGTCCATTTCGGCTTCATACAACGAACCTCCGGTTGCCTCAGCCAGGTCCTTCAGATAACCCCTACCCCGCATATATTCCATCTCAATTTGCCGGTCATCATTGTCTCGTTGCCGGGGACCTCGCGTGTCCACAGGCACGCGGCCAGGCACGGGAAAGCGCGGGTTAGGCTGGCCAGTAGGATAAGGTCCACGGCTCATGCGCCGCATGTCTCTTCTGGTATCAAAGAAGATTGGAAAGATCAGCGCGTCGGTTTCCTTGGCAGCCTCGATGGTTTCTTTCGCAGAGGATGTCGGACTGGTTGTATCCACTCCGTCGGTGAACAACACCATCGCCTTGCGCTCCCGCCGGGTACGCAGCTTGTCATGGAGCGCCAGGTAAACCGCCTCATAAAGCTGCGTGCTCATACCTGTGCGAGTTCGCTTGATTGCCCGCTCCACAGCGCGCTTGTTGCTGGTGAAATCGGTATCCAGGTGGACTTCGTCGTCGAAGGAGACCACCATCACTTCATCGTCCGGATGAATCAGTTGGGTGAAGCGAATCGCTTCGTCCTGAATCCGTGCCAGTTTGCCTTCCGTGCTGCTGCTAGTGTCGAGAACGAGCGCGACGGCAAAGGGAGCGTCAACGGGAGAAAAATGGCTGATCTGCTGCTCCACTTTGTCTTCGTAGAGCTTGAAGTTTTCTTTCTTCAGGTCCGTTAGAAACCCACCCGAGGGGCTGGTGACTGCGACGTTGATATTCACCAAGTCTACATCGACCTGCAACGTATACGGTTCCTGCGTCTTGGGCTGCTCTTTCTCCAAGGCCCGCACCACCAGGCCTGCAGCAGCAAATACCAGGCAAACGCCAAAAGAGCCAAGTTGGGCAGCCGCTTTCCTGTATCTCACAAGATTTAGCCTTTCATCTTCTCGTAAACCCTCTTCAACACCGCGAGCTTTGCGTCGTCCTCCGCTACGGCCCCTAAGGTGAACATCATGACGCCCGTTGCTCCTTCAGCAACTCCACCCAGGAGCACCTTCTCAAACTCCGCTGCCGTTACCTTTCGCCCCTCCGGGTCACTCCAGGCCTGAATAATGGGCCAGACCTTGAGCTTTTCGGTTGGCGCTCCCTTCAGGCGCAACTCGGTCGAAAGCCATTTGATGTTCTGTTCCACCCAGCGGGTTGGCTGCCCTGAGCGCCCGTGATACAGCATGGGACTCATCACATCGAACACTCGTGACAACGTCGGAAGATCCAAACCGAGGATTTTCCGTCGCGCCCCTCCGTGCTCATTGTCCCGCCAGCCACATTGATAGTTGCCCAGCAACAGATGCGGACTGTGCTGCCAAATTACTTCGCGGCAGCGCCGGGCAAAGTCGGCCAGGACGGAGCATCGCCAAGTGCGCCACGCCGGCTCATGATTCTTAAGAATATCCCGCGCCCAGTCGGCCGACCCGGCGCCCCTGACAAAAACCTGGGTCTGCTGCTGAAACCGCTTCACGCAGCTTTCGCTAAAGCAAGTTTCGGGCAGAAGCGGCTTGGGGTCTTCAAACTGCGCGTGCCAGTGCATGTAGTCGAGCCACACACCATCGATCCTCTGGGTCATGATCAACCGCTTCAAGGCGTCCAGCCTCGCCTGAATGAATGGTTCGTTGGTTGGACATGCGCCCAAAAACCAGGTCTGACGCGGTGAGCGCTGGCCGCTGGCGTCGATAGGCCAGGCATCACCATGCTCTTCGATCACCTCTGCCTGCTCTCCACGGCGCCGCGTCAACCAGTCGTTGCCGTTGAAGGCGGCAAACTCAGCAAAGACCCGGGCGCCTTCCGAGCGGGCCCGCCGCACCAGTGATTCTTCAATGGCCCCAGAATGGACAAAGACCGCATTAATCCCATATTCGTCCAGCCGCGCACCTTTTTCCCAGAAGCTTTTGGGCGAGCCATAGGCACCCCGAATTTGTAGCTTTTTGGCCTGCGACAGTAGCCTCTGCGGCTGCAGCAAGCAGCAACCCGCACCGGCCAGGGACTTCTGCATGAACGCTCTGCGATGCATCGTCTGCTGTCCTATTCTTTCGAAGGTGTATTCACTGATTCTACACCCGGCTCTTCGACTTGTGCTTCCAATCTTTGCCGGGCCGCCGATGCCAGACTAGGTTTGGAGAATGCCGAGGGAAGAAAGCACGGGCACAACCCAAGGACAGGCGGCTGCAATCCACTTGCAGGGCCAGAAACCGGGAATGATCAGAATCACTGTTGTGAAAACAAACGGAGGAACCACTGCTCAGGAGTCGGCGCGAGCCGGTAGCACTCCGAAGCGAACGTCAGTCAGAGAACCTGGACCACGCGGTCTTGAGCGTCCGCAGCTAGCCAGACAGGATCTGTCGCACAGTCGCCCAGAAAACGCGGCCTCGCCAAGGCAACAGCCCTCACTTCGCTTTCAGCCGGTCATGGTACTCTTGCCTGAATTTGGCCATTTTGGGGGCGATAATGAAGCGGCAGTAAGGTTGCGTGCCATTCAGCTTGAAGTATTCCTGGTGGTAGTCTTCAGCTTTGTAGAACACTTCAAAGGGTGCAATCTCGGTGACGATGGGATCCGTCCAAAGCTTCGAAGCAGTGACCCCCTTAATCACCTCTTCAGCGACTGCCTTTTGCTGTGCACTGCGATAGAAGATTGCCGAACGATACTGCGTACCGACATCCGCCCCCTGCCGGTTCAGTGTCGTGGGGTCGTGCACATGAAAGAAGACCTCCAGAATCTCCTTCAGCGAAATGATCTTCGTATCAAAGGTCACCTCAATGACTTCGGCGTGCCCGGTCGTTCCGCTACACACCTGGCGATAACTAGGGTTTGCAACCGGGCCGCCTGAATAACCCGATTCCACTTGTTCCACGCCCTTCAATTCGTCGAACACTGCTTCGATACACCAGAAGCAGCCGCCACCGAGGGTAATCACTTCCTTGTTCTGATTTGCTCCTGAATTCTTCGCGTCGCTCATGATGACAAGATCCCTCGATCCAAAAAGTAGAAGACTGGTTGTTAAAAGCTTCCCGAAAAACATTTGCCACTTCATTTGACCGAACCCCCTCTCTCCGGCGCTGCCTGAGCTGCTCTGTGAGAATGAACTCACCGCTCAGACTTTTCTTCCTTGGTCGCCAGACTCAAACCATCCCCAAGGATTCTCTTTTCATCCACCCATTCCAGCCATTTTCCAGACTGACCTGGACCCAATCCTGGACTTCGTTCTCCACTCGCACCTTCAGACCCTCGTGGATTGAAAACAGGACCGGATTGTCTCCAGCAGGCCCGCTAAGAACATCGGCTTTTTCCACCAAGACGACACCTTCACGCAGGGTCTCATGCACGTAGATGCGGAATGCATTGGACGCACCGATACAGAGAGACAGCACCAGAAAAGCCAATGATACGTAGAGAGCAATGCGCGAAAGGGCCGGCACAGGATTCAGCCAGAAAAGAGAAAAACTCACGTTGGTGACGATGAAAAATATGACGGCCAGCCCGGTCTCCAGATCGAGAGGAAGCCAGTCCATGATGCGCCTGAGGAGCCCAAGCAGGAACCCCTCGGCACGTTTTTCGACTTTGTCAGCAATCCGCATTCGAGCAAAATTCAGGTTCTCTGAAATCTCACGGTCGCGAGGCGCGAGGCGAGCAGCTTTTTCGTAGTATAGAATAGCCCGGCCTAGCTGATTATCCTTAAAACTTGCGTTCGCTAAGTTGTAGTAGACCCCTTCGTTGACAAACGGAAGCTGGACGATCTTTTCATACTGTTCAATGGCTCCCTTGTAGTTCCCCTGGGAATAGAGCTCGTTGCCAGATTGGAAGAGCTGAGAAAAATCCTGGGCGAAGCTCGCCGAGCAGCTCATCCAAAAAAGCCATCCAATGAGACAAACAGATTTCAAGCGTCTAGCCATTGAAACAAGCAATGTGGACAACCTAAGGAGTAGTCAAGCTTGACCTTCACGGTAACCCTCAGGTTGGTCTGGCTGCAGAGGCGAGCTCGCCTAACAACGCTGGTCGGAGAAACTCTCAGTCGCGCTGTAGCCGCCTTCACGGTAACCGATCCGTCGCAAAATCCACTCAGAGGTGCGATGCGAATCCAACGAACAACTGACTCATTTCCTTCGCTACTTAGGTGCAGGATGTATTTGAACCAGAAAGGAGAAGCATCTGAAATGACTTCAGTAGCGATGCAGAACTCGTCTGGAAACTCTTGATGGCTCGAACCGGCTTGGGCAAGCGCAAGAGAAGTCACTGCGAAGACAAGAGCGCGTGTTGCGGCTACACCCCTCCGGAAATTCCAAGCGCTCTTGCTGATAGCGAGGGTTGTCAGTAGGGCAGGTGTCGACTGCCCAAGAGAGCTCGGCGGCAGTACCGCAGATCCTGCGACGAGTGTCGCTCGACCATGAACACTGGCCTTCACTTCGCAATTTTCCTTATTTTTTGAAGAGATTTCTCATTTTCACTGCCTGACACTCCTAATTCCGACCGTTCGATCCGAATGATGGCAGTCTTTGCCTTATCGTACAACACTTCCAGGTTGCTGCGTTCAGCTTGGACGGGGGCGTAACGGGCAAAATTACACTCGTCCAGAAGCGCCGTCACTTCCTCGGCCAGATGCGAGTTCAGGTCCCGTTCCTCCATGAACCGCTTGATCTGATGCGACGTGATTTCAATTTGCGTCAAGTTGAATTTGTCGCTCAAATATCCCGTGACCGAAGATTCCAGAATGCTGTGGAACTGACTGTACTGCTGGTTCTTCAAACATTTCTGGGCCTCTGCGAGCCGCCTCTCGGCAACCTTGGCCGCCCGACGGCTACGGAATCCCGTCGCATCCTGGCGAAGGCGGGCCTGGCGGCTGGTGTAAACCAGCAGTCCTCCGTTAAACGCCAGCGGCAGGAACAACCCGACATAGATCCATGCGGATTGGTAAAGCCGCCTTGACCGGTCTTTGAGAGGCCCTGAAGCCACTTTGATGTAGTTGATGTCGCTGCCGCGCTTGACGATTCCCTGCTGCAAAACTGCAGTTTGGACCGCTTCATTTGCCGGACTGCCTTTGCCCTTCGAGACAGCTACCTCGATTCCGGCCGCGCTCGCTTCACGATACTGTTTTGACGAAGGAGAAAAGTAGGGAAACTTCAGATCGGGTATGCGCTCCTTGCCCGGTGCCAGGGGAATAATGACGTATTCCCAGGATTTGCTGCCCTGCAACACATCGTTCCGCACAGCGACCTGGTCATTGCTTTTTGAGGAATAGATCTTGAAGCCAGCCAAATCAGGCAGTGAAAAATCGGTCACTGTCTTGAGATTGCCTGTCCCGGAAAGTGTGACCTTCAGGTTCAACGCATCTCCGGTCTCAGCGTTTGTCCTGTCGAGGGCACTGTCCAGCTTGAAATTGCCGACTGCACCCGTAAAGTTTCCCGGTCGTCCCTCAGCTGGAAGCGGCGCTACCTTGATTGAGATCGGCTCCGTTTTGCGGAACACTGTTTCCTGTGTGCCCAACGAGAAGAACCCTCCGGTGCTCGTTCGCACCACCAGCTCAAAGGTCGACGGCAGAACTCGCAACGTGCCCCCAGTCGTCGGAAACAGCGCTTGTTTCTTGACGATGAACTCTGCGTATTGCTTCCCGTTCAGGACGCGATTGCTTGCTGCCGGGTTCTTGGAAACTTCGATCTCTTCCACCCAAAAGCCGTTTAACGACGGGATCTCTTTGACTCCAACCTGCGCGATTGGCAGTTGAGTCAGGATTTTGTATGTGAGCGTCACTTGCTCTCCGACGAATGCCGAACGCTTGTCCACTTCAGCAACGGTCATGACTTCAGCCCTATGCGGTGTGCGGTCGCGCAAAGGACTTTCTTCGTCGAGCCCCATGTCGTCGAAAATAGAGAATGGGCTGCGCCGCCGTGGGGCCTGGCCCTGACTGTTACTCTCCTTTACTACCTTCAAGGTGATTTCTTGTGTTTGTAGAGTCTTGCCTGCCGCCCGCACAGCAATTGGCGGGATCACCACCGTCCCTTCTCTGTCCGGCAGCAGGATGTAGGTAAAACTCTGCGACGAAGAAGATTGCCCATTGATCCACTGAAACCGGTTGGAGACCGAAGGGCCACCGACAAGCTTGAGGCCGGGAATCTTCGGCAGTTGAGGCCTTTCAGTACCGCCGCTGGAACTACTGACAGTAATCGTGAGCGATACCTGCTCATCGACTCCCACCGGATTTGGCGACACGTCCACCGTAACGGCCGTGTCCTGGGCGAAGGACAAATGAGGAATCAGCGCAAGAAGGAGAAGCACCAGACTCGCGGGCACGCCCATGCGAGCTTCGATCCTTGCAGAAGTGAACATCGGTTGATTTCCGATCGCCCCCGTCGACGCCTTTGGCCTCGCCATCCCTCCCTCATGCGAAGAGGAAAGCATTGCCTTTCTTCCCAGAACCGCCTCACGATTTCTCATCTCTGTCACCAGTCTTTCCCCGACCTGCGTTCTCGCTGAATCTTCAGAGCCTGTTTTCGCTGCTCCTGTTTCTCCTGCTGACTCAACGCATCCAGAATGCGCAAGGCTTCTTTTGGATCCATGCCCGGCTTGCTCGGCTGAGGCTGGCGTTGCTGCCCCTTCTGATCCTGGCCCTGCTTGGAGTCCTGATTCTGTGGCTGCTGGTTCTGCTGGTGTTTGGGCTGGGATGGCTGCTTCTGTTGATCTCCAGAGTCCTTCTTCTGATTCTGACTGAACGGGTCCTGCTTCTGCTGTGAGTCCTGTTTCTGCGAATCCTTCTGTTGCTTCTGGGGGTTCTCTTGCATCTTCTTCAGCGCCAGTTCCAGGTTGTGTTTGGCGTCCTTGTCGCCCGGCGACAGTCCCAGAGCTTTCTTGTACGACTCAATGGCCTCAGGATACTTGGCCATTTGGAAAAAGGTGTTCCCGCGGTTGAAATAAATCTGCTGATTCAATCCGGTCTGCTCCTTCGAAATTGCCTTCTCCAGCTCCTGTAGCGCTTCCGGATATTTCTTTTGCTGATAAAGGGTGTTCGCCAGGTTGTAAGAAAGCTCCTGCGGATGCGTCTTGCCATCCTTGGCTTCGACGTATTTCTCCAAAGCTCCAGGATAGTTCTTCTGCTCGTACAGTGAGTTGCCCTCGGCGTTCTTGCGCGAGACCCGGTCGCGCCACAGTTGGCCGGACGTGCTTGTGAACAAGAGCAAGCAGAGCAGCAGGCTGGCGCTGCGCGGCATGGATCGACGGAATCGGAACATCGGGAAACCCCGGAAACAAAGCGCGCGTCGCATTGCCCCCCGAAGTGTTCGCGGCTTTTGCTTCCCCGATTGGTTAATTTGCCGATTCACTGCCTTCACCTCCGTGCCGCGCGGTCTAACATTGATGTCATCCAGCCTGGGCGCGGTTTAGCCCGCTTCACTTCAGAAACCAGAGATTCGACAATGATCAAGAACAGCGCCACACCGAGGGGTATTTGGAATCGATCCACATAGGTAAGATACACCTTGGACTCAAATTCCTTCCGGTCCATCTGCGAGACTGCCTTGTAGATCTTCTCGACCTCTTCCTCTGCCGGCGTCGCCCGATAGTATTGTCCACCCGTAGTGCTCGCGATCTGCTGCAGCGCGGGTTCATCCAGCCGGCTTACCACGATGCTGCCGTCTTCTTCCTTCTTGTAGCCTGTAATGTTTCCTTTTTCATCCCGAAGAGGAATAGGCTCTCCGGCAGCCGTGCCGACCCCGATGGCATAAATCACCACACCTGCCTGCTTCGCTTCTTCCGCAGCGGCCAGCGGATCTCCCTCCAGGCTTTCCCCGTCCGTTACCAGCACAAGCACCTTGTGCCGCCGCTCTCGCGAGTCGAACGCCTGCGTCGCCCTGCGAATGGCCTCGCTGATGTTTGTTCCCGGCCGAGGAATCACCTGCGTGTCGACCACATCAAGAAATAGTTTGACGGCGTTTTGATCGATGGTCAACGGGCAGTTCACCAAGCTGACCCCCGCAAAAACCACCAGCCCAACCCGGTCTCCCTCCAAGGCATCGATCAAAGCGCGAATCTCATGCTTTGCTTTCTCCAGCCGACCCGGCACCACATCTTGCGTGTCCATGCTGAGCGAGGTGTCGAGCCCAACCATGATGTCCACGCCTGTCCGCCTCACGGTCTCAAGCTTGGTTCCCCATTGAGGACGCAGCAACGTCAGGACTGCGAACACAAGAAACAGCAGGAACAGAACCACTTTCAACTTTTGCTTCACCCGTCCGACACCACGCATCAACTGGCCGAGCAACGGACCCTCGGCAAAGCGCAGCGACGCTTTTCGCCGCTGGCGAAAGCTCCACCAGTAGAACACCGCAAAGAGCGGGACCATCCAGAACAGGTGCACATATTGGGCGTCCGCGAGATGCATATGTTGGGGGACGAGTGAACTCGTCACTCATCACTCGCCACCGTCTACGGCAGCTTCCGAAAGCGTGTATGTGACAGAAGCGACTCCGCCAGAATCAAGGCCAGTCCTGGCCAGAGAAAATAACCAAAGATCTCGTTGTAGTGTGTGTAGGACTTCACGCTGATCCGCGACTTTTCCAGGTTATCAATCGTTTTGAAGATTCTCTGCAGAGAATCCTTGTCTACAGCGCGGAAATACTGGCCCCCTGTCGATCCGGCAATCTTGGTGAGCACTTCCTCGTCGATTTGCACCTGGACGTCGACATAGCGCCGGCCAAAGACCGGGTCGTTCACAGGAAATGGCGCCATACCGTCGCGACCCACACCGACGGTGTAGACTTTCACTCCCAGGCTGCGTGCGAGTTCGGCCGCCGTCAGAGGATCGACCTCGCCGCTGTTGTTCACGCCATCCGTCAAGAGAATGATGACCCGGCTCTTCGCCTTCGAAGCCCGCAGCCGATTGACGGCGTTAGCCAGCCCGCTGCCGATGGCTGTGCCGTCGTCGATCACGCCGAGTTGAACATCTTCGATCTGCTTCAGCAACACATCGTAGTCGATCGTCAGCGGGCACTTGGTGAAGCTGCGTCCTGCGAAGATGACGAGTCCCATCCGGTCACTCTGCCGGCCTCTCACGAAGTCCTGAATCACCTGCTTGGCCACGGCCAGCCGGTTTCTGGGGCGAAAGTCCTCGGCCGCCATGCTGCCCGATACGTCGACTGTAATCATGATGTCGACGCCTTCCGTAAGGATGTCCTCCTCAGCAGAACCCAGCTGGGGGCGTGCAAATGCAAAGACGAGCAATGCGATGCCAGCAAGCTTCAGGACAATGAGGTACCGGCCCACCCGCAGTGTCCAGGTTTCTTCCAGCTGGCGAGCCAGGCCAACCAGTGGGAATACCAGTCCGGCGGGCACTTTCTTTTGCACCCACAGTTTTCGGAGCACCAGCAGAGGAATAACCAGCAGGATCAGCAGATACCAGGGGTCGGCAAATTGAAGTCTTGTCAAAGTGCCCGCCCAGCTCATTTTGCCACCTCCGCCATCGGGACTGGAGGCGCCGAAACGCTCTCGACCATTTCTCGAGAACGAGCAAGAATCTGCTGCACCTCTTCATTGGCAGGCCGATACTTGGCAAACTTCACCAGGTCGCACTCCTCGAGAAATTCGCGAATCATGCGGTATTGAACTGCCGGAACCGATGTGCTCCGCAGGTCACGCGTGAACTCTTCCGTCGTTCGTTCTAACGAGAGAATGCCCAGCTTGGCTCCAAGGAACCGCTTCATGATTTCCGACAACTCCAGGTAAAACTGCTTCAACAATCCTCGTTCAACCAACTTCTTGGCAATGAGCTGTTCGATGGCCTGGCGAGCGATTTCTTCGGGCGACCGGAGGTCCTGCGGAAGGGGCGGCTGCGTCTCTTTGCGCCGCTTCAAGTACTGAACCAGACGATACAGAAGATAGGCTGCCGAACCCAACGCCGCGAGAAAGAAAAACAGCGGCTTATAATCCGCTGCAATTTCGGCCTGGGGCTTGACGTCCTTCAACGTGTCGGCGTTGCCCGTCAACACCGACTGAACCTTAATCTGGACCGGTTCCGAAGCCAGCTTCCCTTTCTCACCGTTAGTCTTGACAAGTTCCAGCTCAAAGGCTGGAACGACAACATCGCCGGTTTTGTAAATTGATAGTTGCAGCTCGAGAACCTCTTCGGCGATACCTCCCTGCAGCGTCTTTACTGGGAGGCGACTCGAACCCAGCACCGACCATTCTCCAAGAGCGGGTCCAAAGGCCGGAAATGCCAGCTTCTGAGACTCAGGATGCTTCACCTCCAGCTTTACAGTCAGGACATCGCCAACAGTGATTGTCGTGGCGTCTACGGAGATTTTCAACTGCGCGCCAGGTTCCTGACCTTCGACAGCAAAGACCCACAAAAACGTGGCCGCCAACCACCAAGGCACAAAGACGAAGCTTAGTCTGCATATCGGGAAACGAAACCCGAGATCGGTCCTCGTGTGTTGCCGCCTTGGTGCTGACGTTTCCATCTATCGCAGCCGTTTCGCCCTTTGGCGGAAGAATTTCACCAAAGGCACGTCATAGGGCTTGTCGGTAAGGATGTCGACAAATTCGATGCGGTTTCTCCGGAAAATACGGTTGCGTGTCTCTACAAAATCCCTCGCCAGCTTCCTATAGCCCTCTCGCACGCGCTTGAGCGACGTATCGACCGAGAGCACCTCGCCGCTTTCTGGGTCGAGCATTTGAATGATTCCAACTTCAGGTAATTCGCTTTCGCGCGGATCGCTGATGGGCAGGGCCACAAGGTCGTGTCGCTGATTCGCCACTCGCAGCGATCGCTCGTAGCCCTGATCGAAGAAGTCGGAAATAAGAAAGACCACAGATTTCTTGGTCAACACGTTATTCAGGTACTTCACAGCGGTCTCGATCGACGTCTTGCGGTGAATCGGTTCGTAGGCCAGCAGCTCGCGCACGACGCGCAGCACATGTTTCCGGCCTTTCTTCGGCGGGATGTATCTCTCGACGACGTCGGTAAAGATAAGCGCGCCTACACGATCATTGTTTTGAATGGCTGAAAAAGCGAGCAGCGCAGCAACTTCGGCAGCCAGTTCGTTCTTCAGCCGGCAGACACTGCCGAAGTCTTTCGAGGCGCTGAGATCTACCATCAGCATGACGGTCAGCTCGCGCTCTTCGACGTAGCGCTTGACATACAGGTGTCCTTGCCGGGCTGATACGTTCCAATCGATGCTGCGAATGTCATCGCCATACTGGTAGGCCCGCACTTCGTCGAATTCCATTCCCTGCCCCTTGAAAACGGAGTGGTACTCGCCTCCCATGGCCTCATTGACAAGCCGGCTGGTGCGGATTTCGATGTGCTTGACCTTTTGAAGGAGCTCTTTGGAAAGCATACCCGTAAGGCGAAAGGAGTAATGTGAAAAGCAAAAGTCGGGAAGCCGTCCTTTCGACTTGACCCTTCGTCTCCCTATGGAACGACCACCTTATCGAAGACGCGGCGGATGACTTCTTCTGGGGTGACGTTTTCTGCCTCTGCCTCGTAAGTCAAGATGACGCGATGGCGCAGCACATCAAGGCCTACAGATTTGACATCCTCAGGCGTCACGTAACCCCGGCCGCTGATGAAAGCGTGCGCCCGGGCAGACTTAGCCAGAAAAATCGTCGCGCGTGGTGACGCTCCATACTGAACCAAGTCCTTCGTGTCGAGCTGGTAGTCTTCTGGTTTGCGGGTGGCAAACACCAGATCGACGATGTAATCCTTGATCTTCTCGTCCATGTAGACCTGGGTCACGACGCTGCGCGCGCTGCGGATCTCGGCAGGAGCGACCACGGGCTGCGCGCTGACTTCACCAGCTTCCGTCATCCGTTCCAGAATCTGCTTCTCTTCCTTCTTGCTGGGATACGTCACCAGCAGCTTGAGCATGAACCTGTCTACCTGAGCTTCCGGCAATGGATAGGTTCCCTCCTGCTCAATGGGATTCTCAGTAGCCATAACCAGGAAGGGATCATTCAGCTTAAACGTGCTGCCGCCGATGCTTACCTGGCGTTCCTGCATGGCTTCCAACAAGGCACTTTGCACCTTAGCCGGAGCACGATTGATCTCGTCCGCAAGAATGATGTTCGAAAAGATGGGACCCCGGTGCGGCACAAACTCCGCACTTTTCTGGTCGAAGATCATTGTGCCGAGCAAGTCGGCAGGCAGGAGGTCGGGTGTGAACTGGATTCGCTGAAAGCCGGTCTGGATGGCGCTGGCCAGTGTTTTCACCGTGAGCGTCTTGGCCAGCCCGGGCACGCCTTCCAGCAAGAGATGCCCTTCACAAAGGATGCCGAGAAGGAGCCGGTCGATCATATACTCCTGGCCGACGATGACCTTCTGCACCTCTCGCCTCAGTCGCTCCACAAACGCGCTCTCCAGCTTTACCTTTTCGTGAATTGCCTTAATGTCCACGTCGACGCCCATCCGCACCCTCCTGTCACTCTTGCTCGATCAAACCGGCGCGCCATATTATACAAGATGGCGGAATCAGACAATTGGCTCCAGTCCCTTTGGCCAGAAAAACTCTCAGGAGATCTCAATGCCGGAATCCACGACGATTAGCCAGGCTTTCCTTCTACAGGCAAGGAAGCACCTCAGGGAAGACTTCATGCCTAAGATCCGCAAGTGTCTCGATCAACTGAGTGACGCCGACCTTTGGTGGCGCGCTCATGAGACGGACAACAGTATCGGGAACCTGTTGCTGCATCTGGAAGGCAATGTGCGCCAATGGATCCTCTCAGGAGTTGGCAGTGTTCCCGACCGGCGAGATCGCCCCAAGGAATTCGCGGAGCGGACTGCCATCCAACGGCAGGAACTCTGGTCCAAGCTGGAAAACACCTTGGCGGAGGTAGATGCCGTGCTCGCGGCATTTCCACCAGAGCAGTTACTGCAGCAACGAGTTATTCAGGGGTCTGACAATACAGCCTTGCAGGCTATTTTCCACGTGGTGGAACACTTCGCCTATCACACCGGCCAGATCATCTACATCACCAAACTGCGGCAGGGAATTGATTTGAAGTTTTACAAGCTGTAAACAGGATGGGGCAGGTTACAGGGGACATTCCCCTGTAACCTGGAACCCTAGAGACCTACCTCTGAAAAGACGCCGCAACGTTCAACGTTCCCCAAGACACGGTGAGCTTCCCTCCGTTGCCTTCTTTCCCCAGCGTGATCGTGACCTGCTCCACCGGTTTCGCATTGCTGCCGACCTTCATTGGGACTTCGGCAGCCACCTTCTCATCCTCACCGAGAGTCAGTAGCGACCACTTGCCCTCTTCGATAAGTTTTGCCTTGAGGATGTATTTCCCTTTGGCCAACGCCTTGTCGTTGAACTTCAAGTCAACATCAGTGGTCAATGTCGTGGCAGCGTTCGAGCCCATGCGCCACTCCATGCCTGGCTGAAGCATGGCTTTCACGTCGCGGCCTGCCAGCGCCGGTCTCCCATATTCGACCGTAACCTTCCCACCGCCCAAATCCAGCGTGGCTTGGCCTCGATCACCGGCCATCTCCTGAGCGAAGATTCCAGCCACCGACAATCCCAGTGCCACGACGATCAATCCCACTTTTCTCATTCGAGTTGTCTCCTTATTTTCGACCATTAGAATGCGCAAGAGAGCGCCCTGCCAGTAGTGCATTATATTGGGGACTGAGATTGCAGACAATCAGGAACCAAACAGGTCCTGTGACAGCCCAGGCCAGGGACTGAGGTACAATGGCAGCTTGCCTGTTTGGAGGGGACGCATGCTTCCAGGTTTCTCTCTGCTCGACCATCCAGCCGACCTGGGCATCGAGGCCCGCGGCGAAACGCTCTCTCAGGCGTTCGAACAAGCGGCAACAGGCCTGATGTCCGTCATCCTTGATCTATCATCTGTCGAGTCCACTGTTTCACGCGAGCTGACCCTGCAGGCAAGCGATCTGGAGACCCTGCTGGTAAAGTGGCTTGCTGAAATCCTGTACCTCTACGACGGAGAGAGATTTGTGGGCAAGAAGTTCGAAGTCTGCGAGTTGCACGACAACCGCTTGCGAGCCACTGTCTTCGGTGAAATGTTCACCGAAGGAAAGCACCGGACTCGGCTCGACGTGAAAGCTGTTACCTATCATCAGCTGGTTGTTGAGGAAGCCCGCGACGGCGGACGGATTCGGGTGTTTCTGGATATTTGACTTCCTGCATCTGCCATTTTCCCGCGCCAGAGTGGGCCAAGCAATCCATGCTGCAGAGAATAGACCGCTACCGCTACCTCATTCCGAAGACCTACAAGAAAGGTATGCAGGTCGAGGGACTGGTGTACGCCAATGAGAACCTGATCCAGCAAATCGAAAGGGACCAGACCTTGGACCAGGTGGCGAATGTCGCCACATTGCCCGGCTGGGCGGGCCGTTCTCTGGCAATGCCCGACGCACACCAAGGATATGGGTTTTGCATCGGCGGCGTGGCAGCTGCCGATCTGAAGCAGGGAGTTGTCTCGGCGGGAGGGGTCGGCTTTGACATCAATTGCGGTGTGCGGCTGCTGGCATCACCCTGGATGGAGGCGGAGGCCCGGCCGAAGCTGGAACCGCTACTGAACCAACTTTTTCGGGACATTCCCTGTGGCACCGGGCGCCGCGGCTTGCTCGACATGAAGCAATCGGATTTGGACGCCGTGTTGGAGAATGGCGCCCAGTGGGCTGTTGGGCTTGGATACGGGGATCGTGCCGACATTGCCCGCATTGAGGATCTTGGTCGGATTGCCGGCGCGGATCCTTCAAGGGTGAGTTCCCGCGCCAAGGAACGCGGCCATGATCAGCTGGGAACTCTGGGGTCCGGAAATCACTTCCTTGAAATCCAAGCTGTGGACGAAATTTTCGAGACGAACCTGGCAGAGCGGATGGGACTCGCCATGGGACAGGTGGTAGTGCTGATACACAGTGGATCGCGGGGCCTCGGACACCAGGTTTGCACGGACTATCTGGATCTGATGCAAGGAGCGATGAAGCGTTACAACATTTCTGTGGTCGACCGCCAGCTGGCCTGTGTTCCGATCAGTTCCAGCGAAGGACAGGACTATTTGGCAGCAATGGCAGCAGCCGCCAATTTTGCCTTTGCTAACCGTCAAATGATCACTCACTGGACGCGCCAGGCTTTTGAGCGGATTCTGGGTCGCAGAGAGCTCAGTGTGGTTTACGACGTCTGTCACAACATCGCCAAGCGGGAAGAACATCAGGTGGGTTCTGTCCGCAAGGAAGTACTGGTGCACCGCAAAGGTGCAACGCGCGCGTTCCCCACAGGACACCCGGCTTTGCCGCCAGAATTGCGTGACTTGGGTCAGCCGGTGTTAATCCCTGGCAGCATGGGCACCTGTTCGTACGTGCTGGTAGGCATGGAGCAGGCCATGAAGGAAACTTTCGGTTCTTGCTGCCACGGCGCGGGCCGCGCCAAGAGCCGCACCCAGGCCAAGCGCGAGACTACGCCCGAGCAGCTGCTGCAGGAACTCAAAGGGAAGGGCATTTTGGTCAAGGGCCAGTCGCGTGCCGGGTTGACTGAGGAAAAACCAGATACCTACAAGGATGTCAGCCAAGTGGTGGATGTGGTTCACAACGCCGGTTTGGCCCGCAAAGTTGCCAAGCTAAGGCCGATTGCTGTGATGAAAGGGTGAGGCGAAATGCGAAGTACGGAGTCCAACTCGCTAGAGGCTTCGCTCTTGAAATTTCAGCTTTGGTAGATGGAATGAGAAGGCCAATCTCACGGAGTCCCGATAAGGTCTCCAGCAACTAAATCACGGGCTTGAGAGCCCAATGAAAAAGGAGATTGGCCATGCGGAACAATAGCAAAAAAGCGGCGCAGCGGTGACGGGAAAGATGACGATGGGATTGGATTTGGGAGACCAGCACAGCTACTACTACAGCTTGGACGACGAGGGACAGAATGTGGAGTCGGGGCGAGTCAAGACGAGCCGGGAA